>Ga0268280_1000288_pt1 | contig 46570 bp, 38 predicted proteins | sample saktaG_9_FD_190139 | JGI IMG/M metagenome (GOLD analysis project Ga0268280, IMG submission 190139) | Saline water microbial communities from Sakinaw Lake, British Columbia, Canada - sak_2011_5_24_40m | ecosystem: Environmental > Aquatic > Non-marine Saline and Alkaline > Saline ...
TATCTATTATTAGGTTAGCTTGTGACCTTAATTCTTTTAACTGTTCTCTCTCTGCTTGTATGTTTTCCATAATGTTGTTTGAAATATTTAGAGGATGTTTTCTCCTGGTTCCGCTAAATCGATTAACCAATATATCGTCATTTGCTTCTAAAAATAATATTTCTCGATTAATTCCTAATTCTTTTAGATAATCAAGCGATCCGTATAAATCCTTAAAAAATATTCCTCCTCTTATATCTACCACTAAAGCAATCTTTGACAGTTTCCCCTTTGATTTTAAACAAATTTCAGCAAATTTGAGGATTAGCTGGGAGGGAATATTATCTACGCAGAAAAAACCAGAATCTTCAAAACATTTGACCGCTATACTTTTTCCTGCTCCGGACAGACCGGTAATTATTACAAATCTCGTCTTATTCAATTAACCTAATGCCTCCTATACATTCGTTTGTGAACAGGCCTTAGTCTTTATTGAGATAGGCGTCTAAAATGATTCAAAACGGCAAGTCACGCCAAATCAAATAGACATTATGTATTATATCTTTACTATATTAAGCTAAAAACTTAAAGCGAAAAGCGAAAAACCATAATTCAAAACTCAAAATTTTTTTCTTAATATTAATTCTAAGTTCTGTTTTTTGCTTCTTTAGATTTTCATTTTTGCTATATAGCATGCAAGATTAAACAGATAAAACTCAACAGACAATACTACATATTTAAGTTTTAAATTTTAAGCTATGGTTTTACGTTTTGCGCTTTTCGTTTTTCGCTATATACTATTCACTAACGACTAATTACATACTTTCCGGAGTTGAAATCCCTAAAATCTTAAGGGCACTAAGCAACACTATCCTGGTGCAATCGATTAATATCAAACGAGCTTTAGTCAATTCTTTGTCTATAGTAATTACCCGATGTACGGTATAATACTTATGAAACGAAGAAGCTAAATCATAAAGATAAGTGGTTAAAAGATGGGGTTTCCAGGTTAGGGCACTCTTTTTAACCACTTCTTTAAAGGAAGATAGCTTTTTAATCAATTCAAGTTCTTCTTCTTTATCTAATAAGTGGAGATTGGTTGTATTGTTTTTATCCAGTTTTATTCCTTCCTGTTCAGCTTTTTTTATTATACTACATATCCGTGCATAAGCATATTGAATATAATATACAGGATTTTCCATGGATTGAGATTTAGCCACATCCAGGTCAAACTCTGTATGACTATCGTAACTCCTCATCAAAAAGAAATAACGAGCCACATCTTTACCCACTTCTTGTATTAAATCTCTTAAGGTAACAAATTCCCCACCTCGAGTAGACATTCCTACTTCTTTACCATCTTTTATTAAGGTTACAAACTGCACAATCAACACATCTAAAAAACTTTCGGGGTAACCCAGGGCTTGTGTCGCTGCTTTCATTCTTTTAATATAGCCATGATGATCAGCTCCCCAAATATCTATTACCTTATCAAATCCTCGTTGGTACTTATTTTGATGATAAACAATATCAGAAGCAAGATAAGTAGGAATATTATTCTCCCGAATTACTACTCTGTCTTTTTCGTCACCAAAGTCAGTGGACTTTAACCAGAATGCACCTTCTTTTTCATAAAGAAAATTTCTCAGTTTAAGTAATTCTATAACCTCTTGAAGTTTATTATGTTTATATAGTGATCTTTCACTAAACCAGACATCAAATTCTACGCCAAAATCTTTTAAATCTTTTTTAATTCCCGATAAAATATTTTTTAAAGTAAATTCTCTAAAAAATTCTTGACTTTCTTTATCATCTCTTCCTTGGTACTCATCTTGAAATTTATCTATAATTTCTTTGGCTAAATCGACAATATACTCGCCTTTATAGCCATCATCGGGAAATTCTTTCTTTTCTCCCAAAAGGTTATTATATCTTGCTTGAACCGATTCACCCAAAAGGTTAATTTGCCTACCCTGGTCATTTATATAGTATTCTTTCTCTACTTCATATCCTGCTGTCTTTAATATACTGCTTAAAGCATCTCCTACTGCTGCACATTTTCCATGGCCGACATGCAAAGGACCGGTAGGATTAACGCTGACAAATTCTATTTGAATCCTCTTCCCTTTACCTAAATTTACTTTACCGTAATTCTCTCCCTGTTCTCTAATTTCATCCAAAACCTTATATAGCCAATTTTCACTCAACCAAAAATTTATAAAACCTGGTCCGGCAATTTTGGCTTTATCTATAATTGTCCCCTGAATATCTAAATTGTTTACAATAAAATTTGCAATATCCAAGGGTTTTGCCGGTAATTGTCGAGATAACTGCATAGCAATATTGGTGGATAGGTCACCGTGTGATTTATTTTTAGGGATTAGTAATATTATCTTGGGGATATCCTTAATCTGGAAATTACCCTGCTTGATATTTTCTTCGATAGAACCTAACAAGATCTCTTCAATTTGAACAGTTAAATCACTTTTCATTTAGAAGCCCCTAATAAATTAGTCGTTATTTCAAAACTTAAAACTTTTTCCATCCAAAATATTTCTTTTAAAGTAGCCGGATTTATCCGACCCATTTTCCGTTTTTAATAGAACAAGCCCCCACGAAAAAAGGAAATTCTTATACAATTTAATTATTTTAGATAAACAATTTTAAGTATGGTACGCCCGGGAAGAGTCGAACTTCCAACCAAGGGCTTAGGAAGCCCCTGCTCTATCCATTGAGCCACGGGCGCACAACACTTTTTTATATTTATTTCATTCTTGGATCTAATGCGTCACGCAATCCATCACCCAAAAAATTAAAAGCCATCATGCTTATGGCAAGTGCCAAACCGGGGTATAAAGCCAAATGAGGATTGGAACGAATAGCTCTATATCCTTCCGATATCATCATTCCCCAGCTCGGAGTAGGAGGATTTACTCCTAAACCGATGAAACTCAAAAATGCTTCAAAGGTAATATATCCGGGTATTGCCAGAGTTACTGTTACAATACAGGGACCTATTAAGTTAGGTAATACATGTTTTAATATTATCTGTAAATTACCGTTTCCTGTTGCCTTGGCGGCTTCTACAAATTCCTTTTCCCGTAAGGATAGAGCCATTCCCCGGGCTATTCTGGCCATTCCAAGCCAGGAAGTAACTCCTACGCCGATGAAGATAAAGAATAGTCCACCAAAAGCCCTGTCAACAACATTCAAGTATCCAGCAAAAGTCCCGGGAGTAGCTAACGCAAAAGTAGATTTAAAAAGCACCATCAATAAAATAATTAATAATATAGTAGGAAAGCCGTACATAATGTCTACAAAACGCATCATAAAATTATCGATTTTCCCTCCATAATATCCCGAAACCACTCCGTAAAACACTCCGATTATAAAAGCAGTAAGCGCTCCAACCATTCCCACGCTCAATGATATTCTGGTGCCATAAATAATTCTGCTTAAGAGATCCCTGCCCATAAAATCTGCTCCCAGTAAATACTTGGTACCTGGTTTAGCATAATTATCTATAAGGCTGCCTTCTGCATAATGATAAGGGGCAATATAAGGAGCAAAGATAGCAAGAATAAATAAAACAATAATTATTATTCCTCCCAGTACGGCCATTTTGTTTTTTAATAATCTTCGAAAAGCATCTTTCCATAAATTCACTTCAGGTCTTTCATCAATAATTATCTTATCCTTAACTTCATTATCTACTTCTTTTAATTTAACTTCCAAGATAATACATCCTCCTTAATTTTGTAATTATTCTAAGTATACTTAATCCGAGGGTCAATCCAGGCGTAGGTCAAATCCACTATTAAATTTGCCACAATGATAAGAACTGCATAAAGTAACATAATACCTAATATAACCGGATAATCTCGATTGGTAATACTGGTAATAAAATATTTTCCACAACCCGGGATAGCAAATATCTGCTCTACAATCAAAGAGCCGGTAACTAAGGCAGCAAACAAAGGACCAAGAATAGTTACTATCGGAATGAGTGCATTTTTCAGAGCATGATGAATGGTTACATTTTTCTCTGAAACTCCTTTTGACCTTGCTGTCCTGATATAGTCTTCCCTGATTACTTGTAACATACTAGCCCGAGTTAATCGAGCCAGTAGCGCAGCGCTTCCTATGCCCAGGGTAAAAGCAGGTAAAATCGCCTGCTGCCAGGTCCCCCATCGGGCAACCGGCAGAATATTTAACTTTAACGCAAAAAACCAGACTAAGACAGGTCCCAAAGTCATAGCCGGAACCGAAACTCCCAATAGAGCGAAAAACATACAAAAATAATCTATATAAGAATTTTGTTTTAAAGCAGAAACCATCCCTAAAGGAATCCCTACCACTATAGCAATAATCAAAGCTAAAACACCTAATTGGGCTGAAACCGGAAAATGTTCGCTTATAATATCATTTACCGTTCTACTTCGAGAAGAATAAGAGGGACCAAAATCACCACGGAGAGCATTCCATAGATAATCAGTGTATTGTTCCCATAAAGGGTCATCCAAACCATAGTAAGCTTCTAAATTGGCAATAATCTCTTTTGGTAATGGCTTTTCTCTATCAAAAGGTCCACCGGGAATAACATGGCCTAAACTAAAAGTCACTAAAGATATTATCAATAAAACCGGTATAGCCCATAAAACTCTCCTAACAATATAATTGATCATATTTCTCCTCCCTTTCTTTTAATTTTTATTAGTTTATAAATAAAAAATAGTAATTAATTTATTTATAATATTACCAGAATATTATATCATAAAATGGAAAAAAATAAAGGCAAAAAATAGCCATGCATCCTTAAATATTATAAGAGGATTGCATGGCTATTTTAAAGAAACTAAAACAAATTAGTGTTTTTAAATTCTGTTATTTTGTAATTCTCCAATCCTTGAAATGTTCTCCACCCCCTGGAGCATAGGTACGTGTAAGATATGGTTTGGTCATCGCTACAAAAGTATAGAAGTAGATAGGAGCTATGGCGGCCTCTTCTTCACAGAGAATCTGATCTGCCCGTTTGTAAAGTTCCAATCTTTTTGCCGGATCAGATTCTTTAGCCGCTTCTTCTGTTACTCTATCATATTCTGCATTATGCCATTTAATTGGATTTGCGCTATCGGTAGAATGGAAAACTTCATAAAGCCAATTGTTGGCATCAGGATAATCGGCGCACCAACCCATACGGTAGACTTGAGGGGCATCAGTATTTACAGTTTTAAGATATACACCCCACTCCTGGTTAGTTACATTAACCTCTACTCCTAAATTTTCCTTCCACATCTGTTGAATAGCCTGAGCAATTTTTGAATGACCTTCAGAGGTATTAAACATCAGAGTAATTTCCGGTAATCCCTTTCCTTCCGGATATCCGGCATCGGCTAAATACTTTCTTGCTGCTTCTGGATCAAATCCTATACCAATTCCTTCTGAAGGTGAAACATGGCCAAAAATACCCGGACAGGTAAAGGTAGTAGCGGGTGTTTGTTCCCCCTTAAGAACATAATCAATTAAAGATTGCCTATCAATAGCAGCAGAAAAGGCTTTACGGACTAAAGGATTATCCATCGGCGGTTTGCTATTATTAAATCCATAATAATAGGTACATAATCGAGGGGCGATAAATAATTCTTTACTTAGTACCGGGTCTGATTTTATCCTGTCCATATCATCTAAGGGAGCTCCGATAGAATCCAATTTCCCGTCTTCATACATAGCCATAGCAGTAGAATCTTCTACAATCATCACACAATGGACTCTTTCTATCTGCACATCATCGGCACCAAAATAATCGGGGTTTTTCTCCAGAATTATTTCGTCTTCATGTGCCCATTTTGTCAAAAGGTAAGAACCATTGGTGACTATATTTTCCGGATCAGTCCATTTTTCACCATATTTTTCGATAGTCCATCTGGGAACAGGTCGAGCAATCCACATACCAGCAATGGCAGGGAAGTAACCGGCAGGATTATTTAAAGCAAATTGAATGGTATAATCATCTATTGCCTTTACTCCTATATAATTTAGATCGGTTATCTCGCCGGTGTTTACTTCTTTCGCTCCTTTAATAATGTAAAGCACATAAGCATAGTCTGAGGCAGTGGCAGGATCACAGGTTCTCTTAACTGCATATTCTATATCATGAGCAGTAACCGGTGTTCCGTCAGTCCATTTGACATCTTTCCTCAGATGAAAAGCCCAAACCAGTCCATCTTCTGATACTTCCCAGGAAGTAGCCAGTTCCGGAATAACTGCCATAGTAGCATCATCAAAATCGGTTAAACCTAAAAATAGCTGTTCTATTACATCTACTGAAGTAGTATCAGTAGCTAAAGATGGATCCAGGGTGGGGGGTTCGGTGCCTAAATTCCATTCAAGTGTTACCGGTGCTGTGAGAGCCACCAAGCTAACTCCCATTATTAGACTCAAAGATAGTATTAATATTAAAATGCTTTTTTTCATTGTTACTTTTTCTCCTCCTTTATTTTTTCAATTATTAAATGAAATAACTTACCGAATATTTATATTTCTTTTCACACCTCCTCTTTAATTTAATTTGCCTTTCCGCTTTTTACCTTTTTGTCAATTACGCAAATTAGAATTTGAGTTAATTTAGAAAATCCTTAATACTCATATGCCCGAAAAAGCGAATTAACATTCTGTATTTATATATACTCTACATTAGAATAAAAATCCTTCTTTTTTAAAAATATTTTTTAATATTTTTTATCCTTTTCCTCTTACTCCGCCCAAGAATTTATTTTTCTTTAATTTTGGGTTAAATCCTTTCTTGTGCATTACTCCTTTAATATAGTTCATATATTCCTTTTTTTGCTCAGCCATTCTTGTCTTTTCTTGCTTATGCCATTCTTCCTTTTTATTCTTCTCTATTTCATGTTTATCTTCTTTCTCTCCGATTTTGTCAATATCTTCCTCTTTCATTTCATTTCACCTCTCTGTTTAGTCGTTAGTGAATAGTAATTCGTATTGCGTATTGCGTATTGCGTTCGGATTTAAAAGACAAAAAGAAAAAACCTAAAATCTTAAAAATATAGCTAATTACTTGCTACATTTTACCCATCACTATTTCTTTCTGTCTTTTGACTTCTGGATTCTAGATTCTGACTTCTGTTTTCTTAACGCGATACGCGATACTCGATACGCGATACTCGATACGATATACTAACGACTAATTATAATTATTTTCAAATTAATAAAAAGTTTGCCTTAAACTTAGTTAGGCTGGCCAGTTTTATACCATTTAACAAATCGTCTAAATCTTTCCCCTCTAAAGTTTCTCTTTTAATCAAATTACGGGCAATCTTTTTTAATTTTGTTTTATTCTTGGTTAAAATATCTTTAGCTTGAGTATAGGCACTTTCAATGATTTTTTTAACTTCTTTGTCTATTTTATTAGCAATCTCTTCACTATAATCACGTTGTTCGGAAATATCCCTACCTAAAAATATTTCATGTTCTTTTCTTCCTAAAGTAACAGGTCCTAAAGCTTCACTCATACCGTACTCAGTTATCATCTGACGAGCAATTTTGGTAGCTCTTTCCAGATCATTCTGCGCTCCAGTAGTTACATCTTTAAATATTAAATCTTCAGCTACTCTACCCCCCAGTAAAACTGCTAATCTATCCATTAATTCTAACTTACTAATTAGGTATCTATCCTGGGTAGGAAGCTGTAAGGTATAACCTAAAGTAGCATTGCCTCGAGGGATAATAGAAACTTTATGCACTGGATCACAATTAGGTAACATTTTAGCCACAATAGCATGTCCCGACTCATGATAAGCAATTATCTCTTTCTCTTTATCGCTAATCAGTCTGCTTTTTCTTTCTGGTCCGGCAATAACCCGATCTATAGCAGCTTCGAATTCTTCCATTCCGATTTCATTATTACCCTCTCTGGAGGCCAATAGGGCAGCTTCATTTACCATATTGGCTAAATCAGAACCCACAAAACCGGGAGTCCTTCTGGCCAAAACTTTTATATCCACATCCTTGGCCAAAGGTTTACCTCGGGCATGGATTTTTAAAATTCCTTCCCGTCCTACTATATCAGGCCTATCTATGACAATCCGCCTATCAAATCTTCCCGGCCGCAGTAGTGCAGGATCTAAGATATCCGGACGGTTAGTGGCAGCGACCATTATTACACCTATATTTTGATCAAAACCATCCATTTCTACCAATAGTTGGTTTAAGGTCTGCTCTCTCTCATCATGCCCTCCGCCTAAACCGGCTCCCCGATGTCTTCCTACCGCATCGATTTCATCCATAAAAATAATACAAGGGGCATTAGCCTTTGCTTGTTTAAATAAATCTCTTACTCGAGAAGCACCAACTCCTACAAACATCTCCACAAAATCAGAGCCGCTAATGCTAAAGAACGAAACCCCTGCCTCACCAGCGATAGCTCGAGCCAGTAAGGTTTTACCTACCCCTGGTGGTCCATAAAGTAAAATCCCTCTGGGTATTTTTGCACCCAATTTCTTAAATTTAGCAGGATTTTTTAAAAAGTCAATTACTTCTTGAACTTCCTCTGCTGCTTCATCAATTCCAGCTACATCTTTAAAGGTTACTTTAGGGGTCTCTTTGCCTATAAGCTTGGCTTTGCTCTTGCCAAAGGACATAACCTTATTCCCTCCACCTTGCATCTGTTGTATCATAAATAACCAAATTCCAATGATCAAAAGCATGGGCAATAAAGATGAAAGCAACTGCATCCACCAGGATACTTTTACCGGAGGTTTAGCTTCTATTACTATATTTTTACTTCGAAGGATGTTTATCATCTCTGGGTCATCAGGTGAATAAGTAGAGAATTCGGTGCCGTCCATAAGTATACCGGCAATTGAATTATCAACAATGGTAACTTTAGATACATTATTTATTTCAACTTCTTTTAAAAATTCAGAATAAGTAAGTTCTTTTTGAGTAGCAGATTTGGGCTCAAAAAATGAACTTATAATTGAAACTGTAATAATTAACATCAGTAAATATAGGCCGATGTTTCTGTAATTTTTATTTCCTTTTAAGTCTTTTTTATTAAAATCAGGTATTTTAGTCAAGAAAAATTTCTCCTTTTTTCACAAATTTCTTATAATAAGTTTATTTTATACGCTTATTGTATAATAATTTTAGCATATTTCCTATATAAAAACAAAAATATAAAGAAAAAGTATCGAGTATATAGTATATAGTATCGAGTTAAGAAAGAGTTATCCGGTTAGCCAGTTTGCCGGTTATCCGATTAGTTAATCAGTATCTCGTATTTAGTTAGCTAGTTAGTTGGTTAGTTAGTTAGTTGAAGAATTAATATAAAACCAGTTAGCTGGCTAACTTGACTGGTCAACTGGTAAACCGGGTAACCAGGTAACGGTTTATTTCAACTCTCCCTTATATATCTTGGGGTTAAGGGTAAAAACAAAAGGAACATTCCTAAACTTTCCCGCGTAGTCTAAACCATAACCCACTACGAATTTATCAGGAATATCAAATCCTGTGTAATTAACTTTAACCTTGGCTTTCCTTCTGGCACTTTTGTTTAAAAGTGTGCAGACCTTCAAACTGGCTGGTTTACGCGATTTTAATATCCGAAGCAAATAATCCAAAGTCAATCCGGTATCTATTATATCTTCAACTATCAGGACATCTTTGCCTTCAATGGTCTCATCTAGGTCTTTTAATATTCTAACTACACCGGAAGATTCAGTAGCTGCACCATAACTGGAAATGGCAATAAAATCGAATATCATCGGAATTGAAATTGCTCGAGCTAAATCTGCCATAAAAATTATTGCTCCCCTTAATACACCTATAAAAATTAGATCTTTACCTTGATAATCCTGGGTTATCTTTTTGCCTAGTTCGGCAACTTTTTCTCTAATTTGTTCTTCTGTAATTAATATTTCATCAATTTCTTTATTTTTTAACATTTTCCTCTCCTCCTTTATTAAAATTTTCCTGCAATAAAATATTTATTGCTCCTATCTTTATGGAAAGCACCTTTTTAGTATTTAAGTCGATTCTCACCCGATTATCTAATCTCATTCCCACAATCCATATTATTTTATCTTCACTATCAACAAATAGAGGAATTAAATCTCGATGGCTTTTAGAAATTTTATTGTCAATAAAAAAATCTTTAACTTTTTTAGAACCTTTCATCTTTAAAGGACAAAATTTATCTCCGTTTCGTCTATTTCTTAATTTAAGAGGAAGTTCAACTTTATTATAATCAAAAAATTCCAAAAATTCCCCTTTAGATCTTTTTTTATTAAAATATAAGGAAGATTTTATGTCCGCAGGATCTAATATTTTTGTCTCAACTTTTATATCTAAGGGTTCAATCTCCGTTTTCCCCGGAATTGATATATTGTATTCCCAAGTGGCAGGCATCTCATTAATTTGATCTTTAGAAATCCTCTTTTTGTAAATTATTATTTTGTTATAAATTTTACTAACTCTTAGACCCTCGGGAAGATAAATTTCTTTTTCACCCAATTGGTATTCAGTGAGTTTTAATATTTTGTCATTATGTTTAAAACTTATTGAATAAAGATTTCCCTTTACTGCTTCAATAGCTTTTCTAATTATCCTCCTCTTTAAAGCTAGAGGAAGGGAGGTAAATTTTTTTAAATCAATAATTACTGTTTCGGGATTTTCTCGTTTTACAACTTCTTTAAAAAGTAATTCTGTTTCTTGGTTTAAGTATGTCGAAACTTCACTGACTATATTTCGCAAGCGCAAGGTGATATCTTTTATATTTTTATTGTAATCTTTGGAAAGCAAAGGCAGGAGTTCTAACCTAATTTTATTTCGAAAATATACAATTTCTTTATTGCTCGAATCTATCCGATATCCTATTTTATGTACTTTACAATATTCTTCAATCTCTTCTCTGCTACACTCAATTAAAGGTCTAATTATTTTACCGCGAACCGGAGGAATGCCCATCAAACCCTCTAATCCAGCTCCTCTTAAAAATCTCATCAAAACAGTTTCTACCTGATCGTCGGCATTATGACCCAAAGCAATCTTGTTTGCCTTAAACTTTTCGGCACTTTCTAAATAAAATTTATATCTATGCTCACGAGCAGCTTCTTCCAGAGTTAAACGCTCTTTCTGAGCAATTTTTATTAAATTACAGTTTTTAACTTCGCAGGGCAGATCTAAATCTTGAGCTAATTTTTTAACAAAATTTACATCTTTATCTGATTCTTCTCCTCTAAGCATATGATCAAGGTGAGCAATGAAAAGTGATAGGTTATATCTCTTTTTAAGAGACAATAAAACATTCAGAAGGGTTATTGAATCAGGACCTCCTGATACACCTATCAGGACTCTATCGTTTAAAGAGAGCATATCAAACTTCTTTATAGTTTGCAAAATCTTCTCTTCTAACATTTTTTATCCTTTTGTAATTAAAGGCCTTTCTAATCAGAAAGGCCTTTAATTATTGATAAATATTTTGGTGGCGGTGCTGAGATTCGAACTCAGGACCCTGCGGGTATGAACCGCATGCTCTAGCCATCTGAGCTACACCGCCTAAGATTAGTCGTTATCGAATAGTAATTCGTATTGCGTATTGCGTATTGCGTCAAAATACAGGAAAAATTAGTAGGGGCAGAACCTTGTGTCTGCCCGCAATGAGTTTGTGCTCTTAAATTTATAAAAACAGGTTACTTGTCACATGTTATACATTACGCAACTTACCAGTAAACCATCTAACTCATACTGACTGGTAGACCAAAACAACTACTTAACCGGGTAACTGGATAACTAATATCCTATACGCTAAACGCTGTACGCTCTACGCTATGCTAAATACTAACGACTATTCACTATTTTTATCATATTACTAAAAAACCTCTATTATTTTAAATAAGAGGTTTTTCAAAAATTGGTTGCGGGGGGCGGATTCGAACCACCGACCTTCAGGTTATGAGCCTGACGAGCTACCTGACTGCTCCACCCCGCGCCGTATTTTAATATCTGTGAAATATTTAATTTAATTTTGCCAAATAATTTTAACACTGTTTTTTACTTAAGTTAATTTATGGTGCCGGAGGCCGGAATCGAACCGGCACGAACCTTACAGCCCGCAGGATTTTAAGTCCTGTGCGTCTACCTATTCCGCCACTCCGGCAAACTGCAATTAATTATATGATAAATCTTTTAAATCGTCAATAGCTTACAAACAATTTATGTTTATAAATCTTTAATCAATTAATTAGGGGTATTTAAATCAATTTACTGATTTATCAATTAGCCTATCTACCAATTGACCGATTTACCGATTAATATAGTCGTTAGTATATCTTACCTACGGTTTTTATGATTTTGTAGGGGCACAATGAGTTGTGCCCTCTCTGTCTTTGTATTATTTCCGTTTACTTTGGGCACGATGCATCGTGCCCCTACATATTCCTCATTACGGGCAGACACAAGGTCTGCCCGTACATCTTTTTATTTCTATTTTACGCAATACGATATACGAATTTCATTTTTCAATACCTTTAATCAATATTTCATCAGGTTTAGTAAGACCTAATTCCTCTCGGGCAATCTTTTCTACAGATTCATCGGATTTTAACGATTCTATTTTTTCCGATAAATTATTATTTTCTAATTTCAGTTCTTCTATCTTTGATTCCAATATTTTAATATCCTCTTTTACTTGCAATGTCCGGGCATATTTGTCCGAAAATAAAAAAACTATATACAATATTAAAAGTAAAATTATGGCCCAAACTATTTTTGAATGAAATATTGACCTAATTGATATCATTTTATTTTATATTAAATACTGCCTTTCCGCGATAAATTGATGACTCCCCTAATTGTTCTTCAATACGCAGTAATTGATTGTATTTGGCAATCCGGTCTGTTCTGCAAAGAGAACCAGTTTTAATCTGCCCAATATTAGTTGCCACGGCTAAATCAGCAATAGTAGTATCTTCCGTTTCCCCGGAACGATGAGAAACAACTGCGGTAAAACCTGCCCTTTTTGCTGTTTCGATAGTATCTAAAGTCTCGGTCAGAGTTCCAATCTGGTTTAATTTTATTAAAATTGAATTGGAAGCTTTTAGTTCGATTCCTCGACTAAGTCTCTTTTTATCAGTAACATAAAGGTCGTCTCCTACGATTTGTATTTTATGACCTAATTTTTGAGTTAGTTTTTGCCATCCTTCCCAATCATCTTCCGCAAGACCATCTTCTATGGAAATTATAGGATATTTATCTACCAGGGAAGCATAATAATCTATCATCTCACCTGAAGTTCTAGTTACTCCCTCTCGAGATAATACATATTTTCCATCCTGGTATAATTCTGAAGCAGCAGGGTCTAAAGCTATAAAAATATCCTTACCTGGCTCGTATCCTGCTTTTTTAATTGCTTTTACTATTAATTGAATCGCCTCTTCACTAGATTTTAAATTGGGAGCAAAACCGCCTTCATCTCCCACTGCTACATTGTATCCTTTTTCTTTTAATACTTTTTTCAAAGTATGAAAAGTTTCCACTCCCATCCGAAGACTTTCTCTAAAATTAACTCCGCCAGCCGGTACAATCATAAACTCCTGCAAATCCACTCCACTATCTGCGTGTTTCCCCCCATTTAATATATTCATCATGGGAACGGGAAGTTCTTTAGCATTAACTCCCCCGATATAGCAATATAAGGGTAATCCAAAAAAATCAGCTGCTGCTTTTGCAGTAGCTAAGGATACCCCTAAAATAGCATTTGCTCCCAAACGGCTTTTATTGGGAGTCCCATCGAGCTCAATTAACAGTTTATCAATAAATAATTGATCTGTTGCATCATATCCTATAATTTTAGGAGCAATAATCTCATTTACATTCTCGACCGCTTTAAGAACGCCTTTACCTAAATATCTCTTCGGATCATCATCTCTTAATTCAATAGCTTCATGTACTCCGGTACTGGCTCCTGAAGGAACTTGGGCTACGCCGAACGCTCCGCTTTCCAATTCTACTTCTACTTCAACGGTAGGATTCCCTCTGGAATCTAATATTTCTCTCGCATATATATCAAATATTTCACTCATCTATTTCTCTCCCTTTTCTATTTATTATTATGAAATCTAAACCATGGTTAAATATATAGTAGACTAATTAAAATATAAATTTTTATCAACCTAAAATTTTAAATAAAAAGGTACCTAAACCAAAGTATATCAATAAGCTACCCACATCTACTATAGTGGTGATAAAAGGACCGGCTGAAATTGCCGGGTCAATTTTAATCTTAGTAAAAATCAAAGGCAATAAGGTACCGACCGTGGCTGCAGTTATCATAGTTAAACATAATGATAACCCAATTACCAGTCCCAATACATAATTGTCTTGCCAAACAAGAGCTACCAAAGCAATAATTATTCCGGTAATTATTCCTATCAGAGAACCGACCTTGGTTTCCGTCCAGATATTATACCATAATTCATCTACCCTAAGTTGACCGGTAGCTAAACCACGAACTGCAATGGTTGAAGATTGAGCACCTACATTACCACCCATAGCCATAATTATTGGAATAAAAAAAGCCATAGCCATTACAGCTTGCAAGGTATCAGAATGAAATTTTATAACTGAACCGGAAATCATCTCTCCCGCCATACACACAAACAACCAGGGGAGTCGCGCCTTTGCTCTGGTTAGGGGGCTTGCTTTTATAAGCTTATCCTCATATGCCTCGGATGAACCGACCATCTTATGAATATCCTCGGTAACTTCTTCTTGCATTATATCGATAATATCATCAACTGTAATAATTCCTAGCAAAATCCCTCTTTTTTCAGTAACCGGCAGAGCTAAAAAATCATAATCCGCCATTTTTTTTGCTACACTTTCCTGGTCCTCGGTATCTAAAACACTAACTACATCTTCTTCCATAAACTCTGATATCTTTGCTTTAGGATTAGCCATAATTAAATCTCGCAAAGAAATAACTCCAATTAGTTTCTCTCTTATATCTACAATATAAATATAGTAAATCAACTCTGCTTCCGGGCTAAGTTCTCTTATCTTGTTTATTGCCTCCTCGGCGGTAAGGTCTTCGGGAAGAGAAACAAATTCGTTGTTCATTATGCTTCCAGCTGTATTCTCTTCATACTTTAGTAATTCTTTTATTCCTTCAGCTTCTTCTTTAGGCATTAAATCTAATAATTTTCGTGACTCATGGGGAGCTATGTCACCTAAAAAATCAGCTGCATCATCAGTGTCCATTTCTTCCAAGATATCAGAAGCCTTTTCCTTGCCCAGAGCTTCCATAATACTTGCTTGTAATTCTGAACTTAATTCTGAAAGTAATTCAGCAATTCTTTCATCATCTTTAATTAATTTAAAGATTTTAATAGTTTGTTCCACCGGTAAATAATCGGTTACCTCGGTAAACTCTGTAGGATAGAGGTTATCAATGATTTCTTTTATTTCCTGGATTTTTACCTCTTCCAATAACTTTATTATTTTTTCTGACAAATCTTTAATTTTGTCTTCCATTTTAAAAATCCTCTTTTTAGTCGTTAGTATATCGTATTGCGTATTGCGTATTGCGTGAAGAAAATCAATTTTTAGTTTAATACTGGTGCAATACGATATACTATATACGATTATATTCTAGGTTCTGGCTTCTGAATACCTTATTATAATTTCAATCTTCTTCTTCTTTTTTAATTTCTTTTATCACTTCATACAAGGAACTTGCTTTTTCTATTGAAATATTCCCTAGGGGGACATCCAATACTTTTGCTTGTAGGTTTTTATTAACGAAACTAATTTCTATTTCATCCCCAATTTTAATTTCATCTCCGGCCTTAGCAATTCGATTATTAATCCTAATACATTTAGCCAGACAGGCTTTTTTCGCTTCTGTTCTTCTTTTAATTATTCTACTTATTTTTAAAAACTTATCTAATCGCATATATTTTAATTAACCAATTCTCCAATTGACCAATTTGCCAATTAATTTCGTATTGCGTATTGCGTATTGCGTATTGCGTATTGCGTTAAAGAAATTAGGATTCAGGTATAGAGGCACAATGAATTGTGCCTTCTCTGTCTTTGTATTATTTCCGTTTACTTTGGGCACGATGCATCGTGCCCCTACATATTCCTCATTACGGGCAGACACAAGGTCTGCCCCTACATCTTTTTATTTCTATTTTACGAGATACGAGATACTAATTAACTAACCATGTAACCAATTAACCAACTAACTATTCCTCTTCGTGCAATACGCAATACGCAATACGATATTATTCTTTTGATTTCAATTGCGGGAAGAGGATAACTTCTTTAATTGAATCAGAGTTTGTAAGTAACATCATTAATCTATCAATGCCTATGCCTAAACCGCCTGCAGGAGGCATACCATATTCTAAAGCTTCGACATAATCTTTATCCATAAAGTGACTTTCCATGTCTCCTGCTTCTTTCTTGGCAACTTGTTCTTCGAACCGACGTTCTTGTTCTGCCGGGTCGTTCAATTCGGTAAAGGCATTGACTAGTTCCATTGAACTGACAAACAACTCAAAACGCTCTACTAATTCCGGGTTGTCTTTGTTCTGTTTTGATAAAGGTGAAAGTTCGAGGGGATAGTCAATAACAAAAGTTGGTTGAATTAAGGTTGGTTCTACAAATTTTTCGAAAAGCTCATTAATAATTTCACCTCTATTTATATTGCCTTTTATACTCAAGCTATATTTTTCTACAACTTTATTAAAATCTTTCGGAGATATCTTATCTGCCCGAATTCCAACTGCATCTTCTATTGCTTTATACATGCTTATTCTTTTCCAGGGGGGGGTAAAATCAATTTTATTTCCCCGGTATTCAATTTCCAAAGACCCTAAAACATTTTTCAGAATATAGACTATCAATTCTTCGGTAATTTTCATCATGCTATGATAATCACCGTAAGCTTCATATAACTCCAACATAGTAAATTCGGGATTATGTTTAGTAGAAATACCTTCATTTCTAAAATTACGGCTTAACTCATATACCTTTTCAAGCCCTCCGACCAATAAGCGCTTTAAATATAGTTCCGGAGCAATCCTTAAATAAAAATCTCTATGAAGAGTATTATGGTGAGTGATAAAGGGACGAGCCGTAGCCCCACCGGGGATAGGCTGCATTATAGGGGTTTCAACTTCCAGGAAGCCTCTATTATCTAAAAAATTTCTTATGGACTGTACTACCTTACTCCTTCTAATAAAAATTTCTCTGACTGAGGGATTTACCATTAGGTCTAAATATCTTTTTCTATATCTTATCTCCACATCTTTTAGCCCGTGCCATTTTTCGGGTAAACTGCGTACAGATTTACATAGAAGAGTAAATTCTTCAACAAATACAGTAATTTCGCCAGTTCTAGTTTTAAAAACCAGACCTGAAGCTCCCAAAATATCCCCAACACTAATTTTACTAAAAAGTTTAAAGGCATCCTCTCCAACTTTATTTGATTGTATATAAATCTGGATTCTTCCACTTATATCTTCAATATTAGCAAATACAGCCTTTCCGTGTGTTCTTAAAGCCATTAGTCTGCCGGCTATGCTAACTTTTTCTTTGCCACATTCACCAATCTGTAAATCTTTATTTTTTTCTATTAAGTCTTTTATTTTATAAGTCCTATTAAAACTATGCCCAAAAGGATCAATGCCTTCTCTTTTTAATTCTTCTATTTCTTCCCATTTGTTAGATATAATTTCTGTTGTACTTTTTTTTATTTCCACCTAATCCACCACCTTTTACTCTTATTGCTAGATACTATATTAAAATAAATTAGTCGTTAGTTCTTAGTTCTTGGTTATTAGTTTTTAGTTGATAGTTGCAAGATGCAAGGTGCAAGTTTATTTATTTACTTGGTTACCCAGTTACCCGGTTTACCAGTTGGCCAGTTAATTCTAGTTGTTAATTTCAAATACAGGTTCTTAGTTACAATACGAGAGTTAGTTGATACACTTTACAAGCTTGATTTTAATTCTTCAACCGGGTAACCGGTAAACTGGCTAACCGGCTAACTATCTTCACGATATACGAATTTCGTTTTGCGCTTTTCATTTTTCATTTTATTACCATATGCTAATTAAGGCTTACTGAAAAAGGAAATTCCTATACAATAAATTTAATATAATACCAAAATTATTATGATTTTGCTGTCTGATAAATCTTCTGGGGTAATTTAAATATCAGTTATATTTATAATTAGCTTATCTTGCTAAAAGGTTTAGAAATAAATAATGAACAAAGCATCGTTATATTTTAATTTTTTAATAACTTTGTTCATTATTCCAATTAATAACTATTTGGGTTGCTGGATTAATGCATACACTATTTAATATCTAAAATTTTATATTTAACCTGCCCTGCCGGGACTCTAACTTCTACTAAATCACCCTTCTTTTTTCCCAAAAGAGCCCTTCCGATAGGAGAAGAAATGGATATCTTCCCACAATCAGGTTCAGATTCCACATAATCCAAAATAGTATATTTACACTCTTTTTTACTTTTCATGTCTTTAATTAACACTTCTGATCCTAGCAATACACAATCCGGATTTTCTTCTTTATCTATCAATTCATAATTTTCGATAATTCTTTCTAAGGCCAAAATTCTTCCTTCTATAAAGGCTTGTTCGTTTTTAACGGAGTTATATTCTGCATTCTCGGCAATCTCTCCAAAGGTTACAGCATTTCTAATTTTTTCAGCAATCTCTGTTCTTTTTACCCTTTTAAGATAATGAAGTTCTTCTTGAACCTTTTCCAAGCCTTCTTCAGTTAGCATTACTTTCCTTTCAGGTGTCATAAATATCTCTCCTCACTAAAATTGTTATATTTAAATAGTAAAACAACAAATATTTCCTCTTAAAAAATTAAATATAAGCACTATTATTTTTTCTGATAGATAATAGTGCTTATATTATGCAATAATCTTTAATAGAGATTATAAGATATCTGTATTTTATTGTCAAATAAATTCGCTATAAAATATAGTATCGAGTAAATAGTATCGAGTATCGAGTTAAAAAAGAGAAAGAAAGGATAGAAAGAAAGTAACATTCTTCTTTTTATCTTACTACCCTACTAAAGTTTATACTAACCGCCGTATTATATTCGTATTGCGTATTGCGTATTGCGTGAAGAAAAAAAACGAAAAAAAGATTGGAAAAACAAAGGTGGTAACTATTTTTTCCTTTCTTTAAGTGCCTCACTAAGGTTTAGACTTAATACGGTATTATTAGATTATTTATTAGATTAATCCTAATTTTCTTCCGGCCCTTTCAAAGATATCCAGAGTTTTATCGATATCCTCAGAAGTATGAGTTGCCTGAACATGGGCTCTTAATCTATTAGTTCCTTTAGGAATTGCCGGGAAAAGTATGGGACAGATAAATATTCCTTCATCATTAACTATTTTACACAATTTTAAAGTGTCTTCCTCTTCACCGATTAATATAGGAACAATACTGGTAGTACTGTTCATGGTATTATAGCCCATAGAATTTAACCCATTTTTAAATTGTTTGATATTTCTCTGTAAATTTGTTACACGCTCAGGTTCATCTTCAATAACCTCTAAACAAGCTATAGCAGTGGCAGCTGCTACCGGAGGGAGACTTGCAGAAAATATAAATGGTCTGGAATTGTGCTTTAGATAAGTAACTAAATCTTTATCACCTGCTAAATAACCTCCAATGCTGGGAATAGTTTTGCTTAGTGTTCCCATGTGAATATCCACAACACCCTTAAGGCCAAAATGTTCTTCTATCCCATGACCGGTCTTTCCCAACACACCTATAGAGTGGGCTTCATCTACCATTAACTTGGCATGATACTTTTTGGCTAACCGGGATATCTCGGGCAAGTTAGCTACATCTCCATCCATGCTATATACCGCATCAACTATAATCAATTTATTAACATACTCTTTAGAGTTCACCAAAATTCTTTCTAAACTTTTCATATCATTATGTAAAAATGATCTGTGATGAGCACCTGAAAGCAAACAACCATCAATTATACTGGCATGATCTAATTTATCAATTACGACCAAATCCCCTCTCTGACAAAGAGTGGTTATGGCTGCCAAATTAGTTACATACCCACTGCTGTAAGTAACCGCATCTTCTGCCCCTTTGAATTTTGCAATCATTGCTTCCAATTTTTCATGAACCTTGGTAGTGCCGGCTAATAATCTGACTCCCGCAGCACCGGTCCCATATTTTTCAATGGCATCAATGGCCGCTTTTTTTATTTTGGGATGAGTAATCAACCCTAAATAATTATAAGAAGCAAACATTATCATCTCTCTGTCATCAATAGTAACTCTTGCTCCAGAAGCTCCGTCTATGCTTTTTAAGTAAAAATACCGTTTTTCATCTTTCATCTTTTTTATTCTTTGATTAAGTTCTTGTATTTTTTCTTCTAATGGAATCACCATTCTTCTTCCTCCCTTTTAGCCTAAAATTTTTACCTAATTTAACTTCTCTATTCTTGGCTTAAAGCCAGTTTTTTCTATTAATTTTAAATAATCTTCCGGTTGTAATTCTTCCGGAGATTTGCCGGATATAGCTACCAGGGTAGCTTGAAACACATTGGTCCCGAAAGACCTTCCTTCAAATTCTGGGGTTGTAGTAATTAAATAATTTGCCCCTCTTTTTTTAAGATCCTCCACATTGGAACTGGTAACGGTATTGGTAATAATTGTTTTACCCCCCATATCTTCAGGCATATATTGACTTATACCTAAATAATCACCGGCAATTATATCAGCATCTTGAAAATATCTAACATATTTTAAATTGGATTTTTCTTGTTTCTTGCCTGTAGGATATAAATATTTTATAGGGACATATATTAATATTGGCAAAAGCAGTCGAGCAAAAATTTCAATACTTCGAAAAGAATGAAGCGGGATAGGAGTATTCAAACAAAATATTAAATCTCCAAAAGTCATCTCACACCCTGCTTCTATTAAACCTTCAGCCATGCCAAATCTATCTACCGTAATGGTGACTAAAGCCTTTTTTCCTTTTAAGGAAATGTCAGTTTGAGTATCAATGTATTTTACTACGCTCTTTTCTAATACATATTTTATACCGGTACCATCTACAATGGGAGTCTTTTTGATAACTCTGACAATTTTTTCAGATTCTTTTATGGTATATCTTTTCCCGTGAGGTCCCGAATACAAATATAGATCTGTCCCCCCTAAACTGAAAACATCAACTTTTCCATCATTCTCTTGGAATATCTGGATCATTTTCTTCACATCGCCGTCAGTTCCTCTTCTTTCGATTTCAACTTTTTCCCCTAAAATCTCGACCACAACTTTATGATCTCTGGTGGAAGAACCCAGACTAACCCCTAAAACTTTTTTCATTTTTAAATCCTCCATCCTCTTTGGAATTTAAATTAACTTTTTACCTGTTTTACTATTTCTATTATCTTTTCAGGATTAACATATTTACTTTCTTTAATGGGCGAATGACCGATAATCATACCAATAACCTGAACACTGAATATTTTTTCTACTACCGGCACTCTCGCATCTGAACCTATAAAAATAATCAAATCAAAATCCGCTAAGTTAACAATTATTTTCATAATCTCATCAAATAATTCGTTTTTCCCTTTTTTCTTTACAAACTCAAAGCGTTCCTCTTGGGTTAAAAGCAAGACATATTCAATCCCCAGCTTTTCTGCTAAAAGAGTTAGCTCTTCTTTGTTCTTGATAGGAAAACCAACCAAAGCAATCTTCTTACCTTTCCTTATTTCTCCCAAACTTTCCAGCCTGGAGACAAAAGTTCTTTCCACTCCTAATTTACGAGCAACTCCCTCTTGTGTTAGTCCTTTAGTTCTTAATTCTAAAATCTTATTAATTTCCCTATTTAATTTTTCTTTAGATATTATTTTTTCCCCGATTCGAATAAACTGCATTCGATAAATACTCCTGTATACATTTTTGTATACACGTAGTATAGCACAACTTTTTTCCCCTATCAACTTTTTTAAGAAAGTATCGAGTATACAGTATTGAGTATCGAGTTAAGAAAGCGAAAGGAAAGATAGAAAAAAAATAGAACCATTCTTTCTATCTAACTACCCCATTAAAGTTTACACTAACATAAAATAAAATAATGGACTCGTAATATTACTCTTCTTGGTTTTTCTGCCGGGGAAGTACTTCTCGCGGATTAGCGTAGAGCGGGTAGCGTGTAGCGGATAGAAAAACAGTATTTAGTATATAGCGAAGAAGAGCGTAGAGCGTACAGCGTATAGTGAAGAAAAAAGAGAAAGAAGAAGAAAGATAAGGTCGTAAGGTACAAATAGGGCAGACACAAGGTCTGCCCCTACCTCTGACTTTCACTATAATAAACGACGATTTTAACAATCTAACTATCTAACTCTTTTCTTATTACTCATTACTGATTACTGATTCCATACGCTACACGCTGTACGCTCTACACTAGTTTTATTCGCTAACGACTATTTTTTATCCTTCAATTATTCCGCCTCCCACAACTAGGTCTCCCTGATAAAACACTGCTGATTGCCCTGGAGTAATTGCTCTTTGCGATTCTTCAAAATTAATTAGAACCATGTCTTCGCCATAAGCGGAAATAATTGCCGGAGATTTTTTACTATTATATCTTATCTTTACCTCTGCCTTTGTAGAATCTGAAAGTTTATCACCAGAAATAAAATTTAAATCTTTTACTAATAATTTATCTCTATAAAGATCTTTATCATCGCCCAGAGTAATTACATTTTGCGGGGGATTTATTTCAATTACATACCTACGCTTATTCAGAGATACTCCCAATCCTTTTCTCTGGCCGATAGTATAAAAAGGAATACCTTGATGCTCTCCTAATATATTTCCGACTTTATCTATAAACTTGCCAGGTTTGATAGTATCTTTAATATGTTGAGTTAAAAATTTTCTATAATTATCGCCCTGAATAAAACAAATTTCCTGGCTCTCTGCTTTCTTATAATTTTTTAATCCATATTTTTTAGCCAATTCTCTGGTGTGACTTTTCTTAAATTTACCCAAAGGAAATAAAACGCAAGGCAATATTTCCTGATTTAATCTATAAAGAAAATAAGATTGGTCTTTGTTTTCATCTATCCCTCTCTTAAGTAAAAATTTCTTGCTCCTCTGATTGTATTCATTGATAGCATAATGGCCGGTAGCAAGGAAATCCGCACCTAAAGATTTTGCTTTCTCCAATAATAATCCGAATTTTATTTTCAGATTACAGACCACACAAGGGTTGGGGGTTCGGCCTATGAGATATTCTTGGCAGAAATAGTCTATAACTATATTTTTAAATTCTTTGGTAAAATTCAGAGCCTGCCAGGGAATTTTTAGATTTTGAGCGGCCTGTTCTGCTGATTCTAAATTTTCATTACCCTCATAATGATGGATAGTTATACCAATAACCTCATAATCTTTTTCTTTTAACAGGGCAGCAGCCAATGAACTGTCCACTCCTCCGCTCATTGCTACTACTACTTTCTTTTTTAATTTTTTAAACATAGCCATCTATTCTCTTTTTTGTTTCTTAATCTTATATTCTTAAACTTTCTAATTCATCTTCCATTAAAGGTTTAACCTTTCTGGTTTTTGCAATTCCTTTAAGTTCCCTATAATGATCGATAAAAATTTCTTCGTATTCTTCTTCATTTCTATCGCAATATCTGGCTGTAATCTGACAAGATTTATCGATAAGTTCGTCATCTATTACTTTTGATATCTTCCTTAATAAAGAAACCGGACCTTTTAAATTTTTCGCTTTAAAAAGAAAGTCTCCATCTTGAAAAAAATTTTGTAGTTGTTCATTCTCTTCTTTATTTCTTCCTACTACTAATTTAATATCTTTACTTAATCTGAAGTGTCGGCCTAATTTTAACAACTCTATTTCCTCTAAATAAAAAATTTTCTGAGTAAATAAATCTCTTAATCTTTTAGAAAAAGCCGGCTCAGTTAATTTGCAGCCTCCAGCCGGTGAAGGATAATCTCTTATCCCCATTTTATCAGCCAATTCAATCTGTCTTTTTCTCGAACGGCCAGAAATATCCAACAATTTATTTCTGTCCACCAACCCCTCTTTTTCAGGGTCGGTCTCCGCCAATAATAACGCAGACAACGGACGAAGAATTCTGCCTTCAAACCCTGATTCTCTTTCAATTATATTTAAACTGTTTCTGTTCTGAGACATCGGCCTTTCTCCTAAAACTTCACCGCTTAAAATAAAAGAAGCTCCTATACTGGACATATATTCTCCCGCCTTTTTGAACATAAGGGTGTGGCAGTCTATACAAGGATTCATATTCTTCCCTAATCCATGTTTAGGATTTCTTAAGATTTTTAAAAGTTCTTCGGTAATATCTATAATTTTTAAGTCAATGTCTAAGTATTTCGCTGTTAAAACCCCTTTTTCTAAACCAAAAAAAGGAGTTTTAAAGTTAACCCCTTTTACTTCTATCCCTTGTTCCTCAATAAGTTTTACGGCTAAAATACTATCCAGGCCGCCAGAAAACAAAGCAACCGTTTTTACCTTATCTTTCATATTTTTGTCCTTCTTTTATTCTTTGGGTTATTTTACATAAATCTTTTAAAGAAGTAGTATCTAACGTTTGATTTATCTGTTGGGTTACCTTCTCTAATAATATCCTGATGGCACAATCTTCTATTTTTTTACATTTCTTTGGGAGATTCTTTTTAATATTTGGGCCAGCTAAAATGCAGTTAACTAAAATTATCGGCCCCTCAACTGCCCTAATTATATCACCGGCATTAATCCTCTCGACTTCTTTGGTTAATAAATATCCTCCACCTGCTCCCCTGATGCTTTTTACTAAATCTGCCTTCTTCAACTTATTAAACAATTGTTCTAAATATTGCAGAGAGATCTCCTGCCTTGAAGAAATATCTCTTAAAGAAATCGGCTTTAAATTATTACATTGGTTTTGGGCTAAATCTATCATCGCCCTAAGCGCATATCTTCCCCGAGTAGATAATTTCATTTTTCTTACTCCTTTATTAATTTCACTAAAAAATTATATTATTTATGACTGTTTTTGTCAACATTCCGCATTTTTCGCATTTCTTTAATATGTTTGATTGCGATTTACACTTCGTATCAATTTTTTATAAAAAATAGTTGAAAGGTAAAATGGAAATAAAATGACAAAAGAGAAGAATTTAATGAGTAAAAAATGTTCTCTAATCAAAGAGGGAAGGAAAGCAAACTTTTAATCTTTTACCTTTATTAATAATAAAAATAATAAAGAAGTTATTAAAGCAAATATCAATCCAGCCCAGAAGGGTGATGAGGGACCAAACTGGAATTTTAGATATCCTCCCAGGGAAGGTCCGATAGATCCGATTAAGCCAGTACAGGTACCGATAAAACCAATTACCAATCCCCTTGATTGTTGATGAGTAATATCAGCCAGAAATGAATTATAAGCAATGTTACAACTTTGAGCAAAAACGTTTAATATCCCAAACATAGAAATAATTAACAACCAAGCAGAGCTTAAGCTCCACAAGATTATAAATATTCCCAGACCTAATGCACTGCACAATAAAACCTTTTTACCACCCCATTTATCAATGATTTTTCCTCCCCGGAGACTGTATATAACTGCCGCGAACCCTCCTAACGCAAAAAGTAAATTGATTTTGGATTTATCTAAATTCATTACTTCATTAGCATATAAAGATATAAAAGGTCCAGTGGTAGTAAGATTATACAGAAGCGTAAGAGAGGATAAAGCTGAAATAATAAGGAACATCTTTTTATTAAATAATTTTTTATAAGAATTGAAATTATTTTCCCTTATTCGAAGGTGATGAGTTTCTTTTAGCCAAAGCATCCCGGCTATAGCACACAAAAAAGTAGTAAAAGAAGTAAAGTAAAACAGATATTTGATTTCTACTCGGGAAATTAATATCATTCCTAAAGCAGGGCCTAAAGTAATTCCCAAAACCAAAAAAAGCTCAATTAAAGCAAAAGCAGTTCCTCTTTTTGTTTTAGGAACAGATTCAGCTATTATAGAAAAAAAAGAAGGTCCTTGAAGGGCGTTTAAAATATTAGCCATAGCTAATAAAGATATTAAACTAAGCCAATTATTAGATTTAGCGGCTAAAAAATATAATAAGGGAAAGAAAAAATTGGTTATAACAATTAACTTTTTTCGTCCAAAACGGTCAGAGAGTATTCCTCCTATAAATTGCATTAAAGTAAAAGATAGAGCAAGTAAAGAATAAGAAAACCCTACTTGTAAATCATTTGCCCCTAATTCACGAAGGTAGATGGGTAAAATAGGATACCATGTAAAAAAAGCGATTAGAATAAATAAAAGCGTTAAAGATAATACGGTAACATTTTGTTCGATAAATAAAGATTTGCGAATTTTAGTCCAAAAAATCATTAAAATACCCTCTTAGGTTAAGTTAATACTAATTTTTTATAAAAACTTATGGTAAAATATTAAATATTATGTCATAATTTACCTCTGTCTGATCTCGAACACAATGGGTTACAGCTCTAAAAACTACAAGATCTACTGTATTAAACACTCCCAAAGCCAATTCTTGGCAATCGTCTGTGGTTATCTGATAATACGCTAACCATTTATTGAGAATATTTAGTTTTCAAAGAGCATATACACTTAAATTTGCTGCTTAGGTTAAATTTATTATATTAAAACCTTAGTTTTTGGGAAATAGTTTGTTATAGATTTATAATTTTATATATATTTAAATTCTGTTTTACCATGTGCTCAGCAACATATCCTTCTAAAGAAAGAGGTTTACTTGAGATAATATATATTTCATCAATCTTGCCTAATATATCAACTTTTATTTTTCCATTCTTCTGGGTAAATAGTATTTTATTGCCCAGGTCATCTCTAAATATATATTTTTCTTTAATTTCTCCTACCATCATAAAGCACAAATTATGATATAGATCAACTCTATTCCCTACATACCCTCCACTTTTAAAGTTATTATTTAAATTAAAAGGTACTACAGAATTATTTTTTATAAATACTGGAATTTTATCGAGGTCACAGATATATCTAATATATTGTTGACCGTTATATTTAGTACCATTCCAAAAGTCAATCCATTCCCCTTCAGGCAGATAAATTTCTCTTTGTCTTTGCCCTTCTTCTGTAACTGGTGCAACCAGTAAAAATCTCCCAAAAAGGTACTCATCTTCAATATCATACACCCTTTTATCATCTGTATAGTCAAAAACAAGGGGACGCATCATAGGCTCACCTTTTTCTGCCACATGAATAGCTTCATTATAAATATAAGGTAAGATATTCATTCTTAAATTTGCATAATCCCTATATATTTCAAGAGCCCGTTTATCTTCATTTCGTTCAGCTATATTCCAGGGAGTTCTATCCCAATTCGAATTCTGTGTGTCAGAATGAAATTGCATAATTGGGCAAAAAACAGCCATCTGAGTAGAACGAATAAACAATTCAGCAGTAGGAATCTCCCCGGAAAAACCAGCAATATCCCAACCCCAGAAAGGAATCCCGGAAATATTTATAGATAAACCTGCAATAATTAAACTTTTTAAAGTTTCAAAAGAGGAAAGTTGGTCTCCACCCCAATAAAGTGAATATTTCTGAGCTCCTGTAAAACCTGCCCTACTAAAGGTTACTCTATCTTTACCTATAAATTCATTATAGGCTGCTATATAATTTAAGGGATATAAATTCCTCATTTCGTCGCCTTTTAATCCATTATAAAAAGTCAAGTTATCATCAAAAATAAATTCCCCTCCATCAGTTTTAAAACCATCAACGGAAAGATCTTCAATTAAATATCTTCTCTTGTTAAACCACCATTCTTTCGCTTCAGGATTGCTAAAATCCAATAAAAGACTATTAGCAAACCATCCATAAGGTATTCGATAGGGTGTTCCATCTTCATTCATTACGCAGAACCCCTTTTCTATAGCATATGATTCATCTTGAATATGTTGCTCATTTTTTGTTCCTTCTTCAAAATATTTATTAATTATTGGAATTTGCCATAAAATAATTTTAAGATTGTTTTTATGGATTAAATCGATCATTCCTTTTGGATTTGGCCATTTACCCTTTTCACTAAAATCGAAATTTTTGTACGAAAACTTTTGAGCACCTAATTTTGACTTGCATATAGCATCATTAAAAATATAAAATGTAATTTCATCACTCCAAGCTTCTATAACTAAAACAGTAGCGGGAATTTTAAATTTATTCATTGCCTTAACTTGCTTTAAAATTTCTCGTTGTGTATTCCAACTATTTGCTGACATCCAGGGGCCAAAAGCCCATTTAGATGGAAGAGAAGGAAAGCCTGTTAATGATAAATAATCAGTTAAAATCTTGCGAGGTTCGCCAAATAAAATATATAATTCAAGGGCAGGATTGCATTTATTCAATCTCCCTTTTATCTCTATTAAATTTTCTAATTTATTACATAAATCAAACTTTAAATATTGGGATGATTTAATATACATACCATAACCATTTTCAGTAAAAAAGAAAGGGATAGGTATATAAGTTCGTGATTGCTGATTTGTATATCGATTATAAACACAGATATCCGGTTGTAATCCTTTTTGATTCAGCCTATCATACTTTTCTCCAAAGCCATAAAAATTCTGACTTTCAGTTTGAAATCTCAAGCTAATATTTATTCTTCCATCAAAATAATCTTGCCATTCTAAATAATTTAAAATATCTTGATATGATCCTAATAATATGTTCCCCTTATTATCCTTAATAACAAATTTAAAAGGATTTTTTATTATCTCTATCTGGCTTCCAGTTATTGAATCTTTATAGACATAATGATTGTCGTTTATAATAGAAAATGAATTTTTATCTTCACACTTTTTATCTAAATCCGCTAAACTAATTAATATTTTTAAATATCCTTTTTCAAAATAAAAATTTAGTTTTGGTTTTAATGAATTAGTTTTTTCAAATTCAACTGCAATAATATTATTACTGACACTAACTCTTTCTACCTTACCTAAATAAAAATTTTCTCCGACGCTAAAATCAAAAGTTTTTGAGCGGTAAATTTCTCCTTTATCTTCTACTTCAATATAATATTGAATTAAATCTTTTTTTATAAACCTACCTATCTCAAATTCAAAGTACTCCTTACCTTGGACATGATCAATTATTCTTCTGCCTATATGTGGTTTCTGTTTATTTCCATTCAAACTCCACTGCAATAAAACATTTTGTTCCGGGGAATAAGGTTCAATTACAGCTTTAATTATAACAAAATCACCTTCAATCGGATTTCTTGGGTATCTTTCATATTCATAATGTTGATAAGGATCATTTAGACCATTTGGTATATGTTTAATAGTAATACTGTCTTTCATTATATTTCCCCCTTATATATGGTGTGCATATGAGTATGATATCAAAAAATAAGTTAGCAGCTGTTTCGCAACTGCTAACTTATTTTTTAGCCACTAGAAGCAAATCATATCATTTCATTTAAGCTTTATCTTTGTTTCTAGTTCTTTTTGTGCTTCATCTAAAGCTTCTTGTGGTGTTTTAACACCATCCCGAGCTTTTGCTAAATGTATACCCATAATATCAGCCATTTCAGCAAACTGCTCAATAACTGGTGGTGTAACTAAATATTGCAAAGAATCAAAAACAACCTGTCGACTTGCTGGAGGAGTTTGTTCTAAATAGCTTGCTAATACATCAGGATATGTTACTGCAGGTAATTCCCATCCTGAATCCACTCTAATTTTCGCTGCCTCTTTGCTAGCAGACATAAAACTAATCCATCTATATGCTTGTTCCACTTTCTTGCTATCTTTATTAATCACCAATCCGTTTGAGAAGAAATGAGTCGCCTTTTTAGTATTCCCTGGTTCTATAGCAATATCCCATTCAAAATCACAGGTTTTAATAAATTCAGGAAAAGCCCAAATACCTGTTACAATCATACCTACCTTTTCAGCTTTGAAAAGCTCCCAGTCTCCCATACCTGATACCTGAGCTTCTGTAGGCATAACATTGGATTTCAGGACTCTATCTACCATAAATTGTAAAGTTTCCACATTTTGAGGTGAATTGACCATAAATTTTGTTTTATCTTCATTAAATATGCTGCCGCCATTCTGCTGAACTACTTTATAAAATTCCCAGAAATGAACCGGATGGCAGATTCCAAAAATATTATTTCCTAAGGCCCTTATTTTCTCAGCAGCTTTTTGTTCATCATGCCAGGTCCAATCAGCTGTTGGGTAGGATGCTCCTGCTTTATCAAATAAATCTTTATTGTAAAATAATACTACATCTGAAAACATAGCTGGTAATCCGTATTGTTTCCCTTCTACGCTAAAAGCATTTAAGGCATTATTATCTAACACTGAGGTATCAAATTTATTTTTTACAAATAAAGGTTCAAGATCCAAAAGTACTCCTTTTTTGGCATAAGTAACAAAATTCTCATAATTTAATTCATAAGAATCAGGAGCAGTCCCACCAGCAATTCTCGTCTGTAATAAAGTAAAATACTCTCCAAAACCAACAATTTCAATATTAATTTTGATATCTGGATTTTGTTCCTCAAAAACTTTTTTCATCTCTTCTAAATATTTTGAGGGCTCTCCAGCACCTGAAAAATTTAAAAAATCAATAGTGACAGCCTTATTGCTCTCTGCTGTGACCCATCCAGCAAAACTTCCGATAAACACTAAAGATATAACTAACACTAAAAATATTTTCTTAAACATAATTTTATCCTCCTTCTATTTTTTTAAAAATTTTAAAAACCTAAGAAATTCAAAAAAATATTCTTACATCATTTTCATCCCCCCTTTAATATTTTTACTCTTCCAAAGAAAGTATTATTAAAAATGCAAATCTAAGTGCCAAGTCTATCCCTTAATACCACCCAAAGTTAATCCTTTTTCAAAATATTTTTGTGTAAATAGAAACACTATCAAAATTGGTATTATTGATATAAGTGATCCTGCCATTAATAGATTATATTCAGCTCCATGTTGTCCATTTAATAAACTTAACCCCACTGGTAAGGTCATCTTATTTTTACTAGTCAAGATAATTAAAGGCCACAAATATGAGTTCCAAGTTCCCATAAATGTTATAATACCTAATGCTGCTATAATAGGCTTACTTAATGGCAAAACTACTCTATAAAAAATTGTAAAATGAGAAGCACCATCAATAACAGCAGCTTCGATATAATCATTTGGAATAACTTTCATATTTTGTCGCAATATAAAGGTTGCAAAGGCATTAATTAGAGAAGGTAACATTACACCTGTAAATGTATTTAATAATCCCATATATTTAAGTACTAAAAAATTTGGTATCATAGTTACCTGACCAGGGATCATTAGAGTTGCTAAGTATAATACAAAAATCTTCTCTCTTCCTTTAAATTCTATTTTTGCAAAAACATAGGCTGCCATTGCTGCTGATGATATAGTTATAAATGTAGTCATTATCGCTACATACATACTATTAAATATTGCACGTCCAAAAGGGAAAATTTTAAATAATTTTTGATATGCTTCAAAACTAACTTTATCTGGAATCCATTGAATCGGGATGGCCATTAAAGCACCTCTTTCTTTTAAGGAAGTGGAAATCATCCAGAAAAACGGAATTATAATAATTACTGCAATAATAGATATAATTGAATAAAATAATATTTTTCTCCAAATTTCCTTATGTATCATACCTAACCCAACTTTTTTGTAATTTTAATTGAACTAAAGTAACAATAAAAATTATTAAAAACAATAACCAGGAAAAAGCTGAAGCATACCCCATTTTATAATATTCAAAAGCATATTTATAAATCCGCTCTACCATTACCTGAGTTGCACCATGAGGACCTCCTTCAGTCATAATCATCACTTGGGGAAACAATTGAAATGAATTTATAATGGAAACGATGACTACAAAAAAGATGGTCGGGGAAAGTAAGGGAAGGGTAATTTTTCTAAATTTCTGCCACCCATTCGCTCCATCTATTTCTGCAGCTTCATAATATGTTGGATCAATACCTTGCAAACCCGCAAGGAAAATCAAACCAAAAAAACCAACATCTTTCCAGATACTAGCAAGGACAATTCCTGGCATAGCCCAAATTTCATCATATAACCATCCTGGTCCATTAATCCCAATATAACTTAATATAGCATTAACCACACCATACTGAGGACTTAAAACCCATTTCCAGATTAAAGCACCGGCTACCCATGAAGTAATCACAGGGATATAATATATTGCTCTATACATAGCAATCCCTTTATATTTACTATTAAGTAAATTAGCTACAGATAAAGATGTTAAGAGCATCAATGGAATATATAGTACTATAAAATAAAGGGTGTTTTTTAAAGTTCGCCAGAATTCTTCACCTTGTAAAATATTTAAATAATTACTAAAACCTAAAATTTTAGGCGAACCACTAATTACATCCCAATCTGTTAAGCTAATAAAAAAAGAAGAAACCATTGGAGTTAGGCTAAAAAAAATTAAACCAAATAAACTTGGAAGAAGAAAAAATATAATAGTTAATCTCTTGCTATTTTTCCCATAAGATATCATTTAACTTTATCCTCTATTTTCTATTTCGCACCATTGCTAATCAAGTCTTCTTGTCGAACAATAATCTCTTCTACGGTTTTTTCATCGCTAATTAACACATCCAAGAAACCGCTTCGTAAACCGCCTACAATTGCTTCAATAGTATCTAAGGAGGTGGCTATTCCAACTACTGTATCAATTTCCTTTAACTCATCTAAGCTAATACCGATAACCCGTTCATTTAAATTTTCGTCACAAATATTCCCCCGAATATCATAAAAACGAAAACATGTCTGTCCAACTGCTTTTTCATCCTCTAATGTCCGTAGATCGTCTTCACTTAAATTTTCTACCTGTACTAAAGAACGATGTCTCCATAAGGCATCTAACCCCACAATAGCTATATCTACATCTTTCCCCAATGCCAAAATCCTATTAATCTCTTTATCTTTTTTCAAACTATCTGCAATCTCTTTCTTACTGGTAATCCCGGGCGCATGCAAAAGATGACAAGTACCGTTAAATTTAGTAGCTAACTGTTTAGAAAATTCAAATGATTGCAATACAGGAGCTGTTTGACCTAATCCACCTATTAATTGAACTACTTCTATACCATTTGCTTCAGTAGATTCAATCGCTTTAACCATTTCATATATAGAAATTCCCCAGGAGACTCCAATTTTACAATTATTTTTTACTATGCTATTCAAATAATTAGCAGCAGTTTTTCCTATTACTTGTCTAATCATATCAGGAATATAATTGGTGGTTGGAACCACAATTGCGTCTTTTAGATTGAAATATTTTTTTAGTGAAGCTTCTAAATCTTCGCAAGAATCTACTTTATCTAAAATAGTAATTTTAACTATCCCTTCTTTCTTTGCATCAGTCAACATTCTCGATATCTGAGGGCGTGAAACTCCTATTAATTTAGCTATCTCTCTTTGATTCATATCCTTTTCATAATATAAATGAGCAACTTTCTTTAATAATCTTAATTTATCTCTCATAATAAATCACCTTTGTGAATTATTTTAACATATGTTCATTATTATTGCAACTAAATACTTGCTATTTTTTGTTTTTTATTTTACTATATTATTATAATAATGTCAAGATAATAAATGTTATTTATATTTTTTATCGGATCATTTTGCATTTTTTACTATACTTCTAATTTCACATATGTTATATTTTATACAGAACATTATTACACATAATATCTCAAAAACATTAAAAATCTATGCATTTTTTCGTACTAAAGTATTATTGGCCTTCTTTATTATTGTTATATTTTAATATCTTAAAAAAGGTAAAATTTAATATTCACTTTAATGATTTTAACTTCACAATTTTCATAAAACAGAATAAGTTTTTCTGATTTAACTTTAAAAACTTTAAATAATGCTTTATAATGATTTTTATCAGATTAAAATTTATTATATAAATACAAGTAATTATTTTTAAAAGATACAGGAGTATAAAATGGAACAAAAATGGTGGAAAGAAGCAGTGGTATATCAGATTTATCCCAGAAGTTTTAAGGATAGCAATGGAGATGGCATCGGAGACCTACCGGGGATTATTCAAAAATTAGATTATTTAAAAAACTTAGGAGTAAACGTTGTCTGGCTGTGCCCGGTCTATAAATCTCCCAATGATGATAATGGATATGATATCAGTGATTACCAGGATATAATGGATGATTTTGGTACTATGAAGGATATGGAAAATCTTTTAACGGAAACACATAAAAGAGATATGAAATTAGTTATGGATTTAGTAGTAAATCATACTTCTGATGAACACCCCTGGTTTATAGAATCCTGTTCCTCTTTAGATAATCCTTATCGAGATTTTTATATTTGGAAAAAGGGTAAAAATGGTTTGCCTCCCAATAATTGGGGTTCTGTTTTTGGCGGCTCCGCGTGGGAATACGATAAAATTACTGATGAATATTATTTACATCTTTTTTCCAAAAAACAACCAGACTTAAATTGGGAAAACCATCGGGTAAGAGAAGAAATTTACAAGATGATTAAATGGTGGTTAGATAAAGGGATCGATGGCTTCCGGATAGATACGGTAAATATGTTCTCTAAAGTCCCCGGTTTACCCGATGGGAAAATAATAAAAGAATATAAATATGGTGATGGCAGCCCCTACTTTTTAAATGGCCCGCGTATTCACGAATACCTGCAAGAGATGAACAAAAAAGTGCTTTCAAAATACAACATTATGACTGTAGGAGAAACTCCCGGAACCACCCCCCAAATCGCAGCTAAGTATGTTAATCTGGATAGACATGAACTTGATATGGTCTTTCATTTTGAATTAATGGAAATTGACCATGACCCTATAAATAAATGGAAGCCCAAAGAATGGAAATTGACTGAATTAAAAAAAATCTTTACTAAGTGGTACGAGGGCGTAAAAGAAAAAGGTTGGAACAGCCTTTTTATGAATAACCATGACCAACCACGAATGGTTTCCCGATTCGGTAATGATAAGAAATACCGCATAGAGTCAGCCAAGATGTTAGCCACTCTTTTACATACTCTTCCCGGTACTCCTTATATCTATCAAGGTGAAGAAATCGGAATGACAAATGTTGCTTTCGATAATATAGAAGACTATCGTGATATAGAAACTCTAAATTTCTACCGCGAAATGACTAAAAAAGGTCTTCCTAAAGAAAAAATTATGGAAGCTATTCATCGAATAAGTCGGGATAATGCCCGTACCCCCATGCAGTGGAGTGATAGCCCTAATGCTGGCTTTACTACCGGTGCCCCCTGGATAAAAGTTAACCTAAATTATCCAGATATAAATGTTGCCCATGATTTAAAAGACTCAAATTCAATATTTTGCTATTACCAAAAAATAATCCAGCTTAGGAAAGAAAATTTAATTATGATCTATGGAGATTATCAGCTTATTTTAGAAGATGATGAACATATTTATAGTTATTCGCGCACTCTTAATAAAGACCGATTACTAATTATTCTTAACTTCTTTTCCAGCCAAACAATTTTTCATCTTCCGGTAAATATTAATTATCAAGAAAAAGAACTGCTAATCAGTAATTATAATGTTAAAGAAAAAGAAGATATTAAAAGTATATATCTGCGTCCTTATGAAGCAAGAGTATATAAATTATACTAATTGTTAAAATAAAAAGGAGCAGATCAACTAATCTGCTCCTTTTTATTAATATTATTTTTTTATTACTTACTCATTTTATTCACAAGTTATAGCTTCTACCGGGCAACCATCGGCAGCTTCCTTGCATGATTCCGTCAAATCATCAGGGATCTTGCCAACCTTTACTGCCGCTACATCATCTTTCATTTCAAATACTTCGGGGCAGGTATCTTCACACAACCCACACCCGGTACATAAATCTTTATCAACCACAGCTTTCATTTTGCATTTTCCTCCTTCTATTATAATTTTCAATTTTGAAATTTATTAGTCAATTAATGTAAATTCAACACCACTTTAATTTTTATTTCTTTGTAATTACTAATCAATAATTTCTTAACTATTTTATCAGATAATTCTTCTTGTTAAAAGAAAAATTATTTACAACACCAAAAGCATATCTTAAAAAAAAATAAATTTCAAGTTTTTTATAACTATTTTTATATTTCACCAACAACTCTTATATCTCATACTCCATAAAATCCTCAGCTAATATAGTTTGAGGAAATACATTCTGGGCTTCAGCAAGTAATTCACTTTCGGTTATTGCCGGTTTATTATGGCTTGAACTATAACGTGGACTAATGTGGGTTATTATCAATTTTTCAACCTGGGCATTTTTAGCAGCCTCGGCAGCTATTCTGGTAGTCGAATGAAAATTTCTCTTAGCCAGGTCTTCTTCCTGTTGGGAAAAAGTTGTTTCATGAATTAGGAGATCGGCACCTTTGGCCAGATGCACTAAATTTTCACAATAGGCAGTATCACCACAAAAGACAATCTTTCTCCCTTTTCTAATTCCGTTTACAAAATCCTTACCCTGAAAGATTCTTCCATTGGATAATTTAATTGTTTTGCCTTCCTTTAGGGTACGATAAATCGGACCCGGAGGGATATTTAATTGATGGGCCTTTTTTATTAAAAAATGACTCCTATCCTTTTTTTCTTCGATAGAATAGGCATAAGTTTTTATATTATGATTTACTTCCGTATATCGAACTATACAGTCCTCATCTTCCCAGATAATTCCCTCGGTTAGATTTGGGGGAATAATTTTTATCTCAATTTCATAGGGGATATAGGTTTTAGTTATATTTTGGGTCTCCTTCAAATATACATCTAAGCCTTCAGGGCCAAATATTTGAACTTTATTCTGATTTTTTCCACCCCTTAAACCCCGGGAAGCTAATAGCCCAGGAAGTCCAAATAGATGATCCCCGTGTAAATGAGAAATAAAAATCTTCTCTAATTTAGATAATTTCAAAGAGGTTTTTTGAATCTGCTGTTGAGTGCTTTCTCCGCAATCCCATAACCATAGTCTGTTTTCATTAATAAAAACAAGAGCGATAGAAGATACATTACGTTTCAAAGTAGGCATACCCGAACTGGTGCCTAAAAATATAACTTTCATCAATTTTCACCTAATTTCTTCATCGTTTTTTCCACACTCAGCAGCTTGGCCTTTTAAAACTTCTATACCATGAGGCAGGGCATCTAATACTATTTCCAAAGATTCTCTTACCCCTTTAGGGCTGCCGGGTAAATTTATAATCAAACTTTCTTTTCTAATCCCTGCCACCCCTCGAGATAATATTGCTCGATTAGTTTTCTTAAAACTTTCAATCCTAATGATTTCACTAATCCCCGGAACTTCTTTTTCAATAATTGCCAAAGTAGCCTCTGGAGTGACATCTCTTTTTCCCAGGCCCGTTCCTCCGGTAGTCAAAATTAAATCCAAGTGCAGACTATCAACAGCTTTTATCAACTCCTCTTGAATAATTTCTTTTTCATCAGGAATAATTCGATAGTATTTAACCTCTCCATTGATCTTCTTGACTATTTCTTCGATTACTTTTCCGCTTAGATCTTCTCTCTCTCCTCGCGAGCCTTTATCACTTATGGTCAAAATCCCGACTTTTATCATTCGTAAAGCACCTCGATTTCATCGTTAACTTTTACTTTACCACCATTCAAAACGCGGGCAAAAATTCCTTCCCGGGGCATTATGCAATCTCCGATCTTTTTTCTTATTTCACAATCATAATGGCATTTTTTTCCAATCTGAGTAACCTCCAATAGCACCTCTTCTCCAACTTTTAACTTTGTTCCTATTGGAAGCTTATACAGGACCAGGCCTTCTACAGTTAAATTCTCAGCAAAATCCCCAAAGAATAATTGATAGCCTTTGTCTCGCATCTTATTTATGCTTTCGATTCCCAAAAGACTAATCTGCCGATGCCATTTGCCTGAATGGGCGTCTTTTTCTAATCCAAAGTCTTTAATTAATATTCCCTCGGTTATCTCTTTTTTTACAGTCCCCTTCTTTTCACTTCGGCATACAGCTAATATCTTTCCTTTTATTTTATCCCTTTTATCTTCTTTCGCCTTATCATTCATTTATAGGTTCAATCCCCTTTTTTAATATTCCTTAAAAAATGTCCGCTCTTGCCGCCGGATTTTTCTAAAAGATATATCGATTCAATAGTCATCCCCCTATCTACCGCTTTACACATATCATAAATAGTAAGGCCAGCAGCTGCTACAGCAGTTAAGGCTTCCATCTCCACTCCCGTCTTGCCCACAGTCTTTACTTTAGATTGAATAATAATCTTATTTTCATTCTCATTGATTGTAAAATTAATTTCCACACCGGAGAGCATTAAAGGATGACACATAGGAATAATTTCGCTAGTCTTTTTGGCAGCCATAATACCAGAAACTTGGGCCACCCCCAAAACATCTCCTTTGGCAATCTTATTATCTTTGATCATATTTAAAGTCTCGGGTTGCATGAGTACAGTCCCTTCCGCAATTGCTACTCGTTGGGTATCTTCTTTGTTTCCCACATCCACCATCTGCGCCCTTCCCTCTCTATTAAAATGGGTTAATTCTTTTTCTTTCATTTTATTACCCTCCAATTTGGGACATCTTAAAAAAATAATTATTTTGATTTTTTATACCCAATTTATGCCCTTTCGGTTTTAGTTTAATAGCTTCCATTAATTTATCCTGTATAATCTTTTTTCTTATAACAGCTGCATTATAGCTGTCTTTATCTGTTCCCCTAATTGCTTTCTTAATATCAATTTCCTTATTTGAGAAGAGACAGGGTCTTAATTTACCATTAGAAGTTAATCTGATTCGATTACAACTTGAGCAAAAATGTTGGCTCAAAGCGGTAATGAAGCCAATAGTACCTTTAGCTCCCTTTATTTTATAATAATTTGCGGGTCCATTACCTGAATTTATATCAGCCGGTCTAAATGAGTATTTTTCTGCTAAACTCTCTTTGATTTCCAAAACTGAAATAAATTCATCCCTATAATTATCTTTTGATTCTTCTCCGGAGGGCATCAATTCAATAAAACGAATACTTAATGGTCTTTCTAAAGTCAATCTTACAAAATCTTCTACTTCGTCATCGTTAATTCCCCTAATTAGTACCGTATTAATTTTAATAGGCAGTAAATCTGCCTTCAAAGCAGAGTCAATTCCTTTCAGTGCTTTTTCCAAACTTCCTCCCCGGGTGATTCTATTATACTTTCTTTCCTGCAAGGAGTCTAAGCTGATATTAACCCGAGTCAGTCCAGCATCTTTTAATTTTTTAGCATATTCAGGAAGAAAAAAACCGTTAGTAGTTAAAGATATGTCTTCTAATTTATTTATCTCCCTTAATCGTCTTATAAAATCAGTAATTCCTTCCCTCGCTAAAGGTTCACCGCCAGTTATTCTGACTTTGGTTATACCTAACTTAACTGCTTCTTCAACAATTTCTACTATCTCTTCATATCTTAAAATCTCTTGATGGGGGATAAATTCAAATTGTTTTTCGGATTGACAATAAATACATCTATAATTGCACCGATCAGTAATAGAAACCCGAAAGTAAGTAATTTTCCGCCCAAAACTATCTACAAATTGAATCATCCTTCTATCACCCTTCCGCTCTGAGAAAGATCGTATCCGCCCAGACTCAAAACTTTTTTCTTAAATTTTTCCGATCTAATGATAGTAAATAATTTTTGAATTTTTAAAGAAGAGTAGTATTCTTTGGGTATAATTATATCATATCTCTCCTTGGTCACCGGTACAAAATCTAAACCAAAGGCTTTGGCAGCAGACAAAATACCCATACCTGTATCCACATTCCCCTCTGCCACTGCAGAGGCTACCATCAAATGGGTATACTCTTCCCGGGAATAACCCTGAATATTCAAAGGATTAATGCCTTTCTTTTTTAATAAATAATCTAATAATACTCTGGTTCCTGACCCTTTCTGTCTATTAATAAATTTTATATCTTTCTTAACTAAATCATCTATTCCTTTGATATTTTTTGGATTTCCCTTTTTTACCATTATCCCCTGTTCCCGGTAAGCTAAATTAACTACTACTAATTCACTTTGAGGAAGTATCTTTTTTATATAAGGAAAATTATACTCTCCATTCTCCGGATCTAATAGATGAGCTGTGGCAAAATGAGTTCTTTTCTGTTTTAAGGCTAATAATCCTCCCATGCTTCCTACATTAAAGCAGACTAAATTAAAAGCAGAAATGCTTTCCTGCAATTCATTCCTTAGAATATCCAAAATTAGATCATGGCTCCCGGTCACAATGATATTATTCTTTATTCTGCTTAAATCTTCTAAAAGTTCGGCTCTTACTTCTTCTCCAAAATCTACTCCTTCTTTAAGTAAAGGAATGCGAATCAAGGCATCTGCTTCTACTAAAGAAGTAACTACTCCCGCCCCTCGAGAAAGCGGAAAAGCCATTATTTTTCCATTTATATTCCCTAGTTTTACTCTTAAAAATTCCTCATCTCCTAAATGAGAAACAACCTTGTGAGCCATATGTACTTTAATCTCTTCTCGCTTTTTTACAGTCAATCCTAATTTATGGAAAACTAAAGGTTTTAAAAATTGTTCCGCAGAGATAACCGCTGAAACCGGATAACCGGGAAGCCCGATAAAGGGAGTATTATCAATGATTCCCAAAATTGTCGGTTTTCCAGGCATAATAGCCACTCCGTGAACTAAAACCTCTCCTATGCTTTTAATAATCTCAGAAGTAAAATCTTTAGAACCAGCAGAGGAACCGGCAATAACCACTACAATATCATTTTGTTGTTTGGCCTCCTGTAAAACTTTTTTTAAATCTTGAGGAATATCTTTCACTATTCCGTATACTCTTGCCTCTCCTCCCCACTCATAAATCAAACCTTTAATTATTTCAGAATTATATTCAATCATTTTACCAGGTATAATTTCTTTTCCCGGAGCAATCAATTCATTTCCGGTAGGTATAATTGCTATTTTAGGCTTCTTGCGGACCGAAAACTGATTTATTCCTCCGGCTAACAAAGCTCCGATATCTACTGGACGGATTTTATGATTTACCGGGATAATTAACTGATTGGCCACTACATCTTCACCAATATTACGAATATGCTGCCCTGGAAAAGCAGCAGAAAATATTTTAATTTCATTAATATTTTCTGCTGGTAGATTATCAGTAAAATTACCGGAAGTATCTCTACTCTTTTCTTGGCTAACTTTACTTAAAAGATTTATATCTTCAATCTTTATAACTGCATCAAAACCAAAAGGTATGGGATTACCGGTATTTATAAAATAAAAGTCCTGGTCAACTTTTAGGATAACGGGAGAAGATTCAGAAGCTCCATATGTATCCTTTGCTCTAACTACTACCCCATCCATAGCCGCTGCCTGATAGAAAGGGGAAGATATCCTGGCAAAAATTGGTTCAGCGCTAATCCGCCCTAAGGAGTTTTTAGTAGAAATCAATTCTTTTTTTAGAGGCTGGGCGAGTTTGTATTTTAATAAAGTTTTATAAAATTTTTCTTGAGCTTCTTTTAAAGTTAATTTACTCAAATAAATATTTCTTCTCAAATCAATTTTTCCTCCCCTAATTAGTCGTTAGTGTATCGTATTGCGTATTGCGTATCGAGTATCGCGTGAAGAAAACTACGAATTCAGGGCCAGGGATACTATATATCGTGCCCAAAGAAGTGCAGGCCTCTCAAATGTAGCAATACGGTGGGCCATGTTAAATGTTAAAACAATTTAACCATTACTTTTCTGCCCTTTTCTAATCCTTCGATATTTACTCCTATTTTTATCAAACCTGATGCCCGAACCATGGTAGAAATTAATCCTGATTTTCCCAAAATAGGCTCAGCATAAAATTTTTTATCTTTTTCGTATACAAATACCCGAATATAATCTTCCCTTCCGGAATCTGATAATACATTGCAAGTAAGTTCGGCTTCCAATTCCTTTCGGGAATCAAAATTGTAATTATAATCTCTTCCTTGAAGCCAGCTAATCAAAGGACGCAAAAAAAGATCAAAGATTACCATGGCTGAAACCGGATGACCGGGCAAACCAAATATCGGTCTATTATCAACTATAGCAAGTATCGTAGGTTTACCTGGTTTTACTGACACTCCATGAATTAATACTCCCGGTTTTCCTAACTTATTAAGCACTTCCAAGGTAATATCTCTTGCTCCTACTGAGCTTCCTCCGGAAATAATTACGGCTTCTACCTTATCTTTCTTGATGGTTTCCCTTATATTCTGCTCTAATAGATTAATTTCGTCTTTAACAATTCCTCTATAAACAGGGATCCCGCCAGCTTCTTCAATACAGGCTCCGAGGGTATAAGAATTTATATCCCTTACTTGACCTATTAAGGGTTTTTCTTCAGCCGGAATTATTTCATTACCCGTTGAAATAATCGCAATTTTTGGCTTCCTATATATTTTGATATTAGTCTTTCCTATTCCAGCTAAAACTCCGATATCTTGCGGACGTAATCTGTGTCCTTTTCCTAAAATAATCTCTCCTGTTTTTAAATCTTCATCCTCCCTGACCACGTTTTCCCAGGGAGAAATCGGTTTTCTTACTTCAAGGACAGAATCATCAATCTGTTCGGTGTATTCTAACATCATCACCGCATTTGCCCCTTCAGGTAACATTCCTCCGGTAGAAATTTTTGCCGCTTCTCCGAGTTTAATTTTAAAATCAGGCCGAACACCCATCTTTATTTCTCCCATAATTTTTAAATAAGAAGGCAGGCTTTCATTTGCACCAAAAGAATCTTCTGCCCTAATGGCATAGCCATCCATGGTAGAGCGATTAAAACCGGGTAAATTACTGGAAGCAAATATCTTTTCCGCTAAGATTCTGTGTAAAGCAGTTTTAATATTGACTACTTCAATATTGCTCCGGACTATTTCCTCTAAATTCAAATTATCTTTTAGCATCATAATTACTTCCTGGGGAGTGCTAACTTTAAATAAGGGTTTTGTCATATTTATTTTTCATCTCCTAATGCTAAGTGCTAATTTAGAAATTATTTTTATTTTTAAAAATATCTCATTTCTTAAAACTAATACAACTAATATAATTTTACCGCTGAAGCCTTAAAAGTTAGGTAAATTTTGCTTCCCAGATTGAGATTCATATCCTGAAATGACTCTCTGGTAATAATGGTTACCAGGGGGACGCCCACATCTACTTCTAACTTTACTAAATGATTTTGTTCGGCAATTTTTACTATTTTTCCTAAAAATGAATTCCTGGCACTTGATTGGAACTGTTCGTAAGATAAAATTATATCCTTGGGGTCAATAGAAATATATGTTTGACCAACTTTTTCACTCACTACAGCAAATTTTATATTTTCCACAGTTTTAAACCATTCCAAACCATCTTTTTCTTTTATTATTTCTCCCCGAAAAAGATTTTCCGGAACTTGTTTAATTACTTTACCTTCTAAAAGGGAAATTACTTCATCAGCCAAACGATAAGCTTGAGAAAGGTCATGAGTAGCAAATATTACAGTTGTTTTACTCTCTTTTTTTATTTTTTTAACGATTCTTTCCACCACATCTATATTCTTTTGATCTATATTTGCTGTAGGCTCATCTAATAAAAGAACTTCTGGTTTTGTCGCTAAAGCCCTGGCAATTACTGTTCGCTGGGCTTCTCCGCCCGATAGTTGATTCGCTTTTTTATTTTCAAAACCGGAAAGTCCTACCATATTTAAAGCGCTTCTGATTCTGTTTTTTTGTACTTTAGAAGGAATTGCTCTTACTTTTAATCCATAAGCAACATTATCATAGACTGTAGAATGGAATAAGAAAGGATTCTGGTTTACTAAAGTCATCCTCCGTCGAATCTCTAAGGTATCAGAATTTGATTTATCAGTAATCTCTTGATTATAAAAAAATATTTGGCCTTTATCCGGTTTCTCCAATAAACTTAAAATATTAAGCAAAGTGGTCTTACCCGACCCATTTGGACCAACAATAGCATAAATCTTACCCTTTTGAAAATTCAAATTATCTACATCTAATACAGTTTTACCGTTATAAACTTTTTTTAAATTTCTTACTTTAAGTGTTAATTTATCCATATTTTAATTTTATACTCTCCTGCTCTGAAAATAATGGAGTAAAATATTTGCGACAAGAGCAATAAGTAATAAGATAATACCCAGAGCAATGGCAAAACCAAACTCTCCTTTGGCAGTCTCTAAAGCAATAGCAGTGGTCATAATCCGGGTGCTGCCTTTTATATTACCCCCTAACATCATTGCTGCTCCAACCTCGGCAATTACTCTCCCAAATCCAGTAATTACCGCAGCCAATACTGCATAGCGGGCTTCTTTAATTACCGTCCAGGCAGATTGAGTTTCGGTTGCTCCCAGAGTTAAAGCAGTATTTCTAATTCTTTTATCAACTCCCTGTACCGCCGAATGAGTAAGGGCGATAATTATAGGGATAGCCAATATAAACTGACCGATAATCATAGCTGAAGGGGAATATAATAGGCTAAAAACTCCCAGTGGTCCTCTTCGAGAAATTAAAGAATAAACAATCAATCCTATAACTACTGTAGGTAAGGCCAGTAGAGTATTCACTAAGGCTATACTAAATCTTTTTCCCCAATAATCTTTCACCGCCATTAAAAATCCCAAAGGTATGCCTAAAAATGAAGCCAATATTATAGCGGTTAACGAGACTCTTAGTGAAAGCAAAACAATATTAATTATTTCTCTATCTAAAGAAAAAATTAATTGTAAGGCTTTTTGTATCCCTTCGATAATAAAATCCAAAATAGCACCTCAAATAATAAATTCGTATCGAGTATTGAGTATTGCGTATTGAGTATTGAGTATTGCGTCAAAAATCAGTATCTCGTATCTCGTGAATCGTATTTCGTATGTATTATATTAGTTTTCCAGTTACCCGGTTTGCCAGTCTACCAGTTAAATTAGTCTTTAGTATATAGTATTGCGTATTGCGTTCGGATTTAAAAGACAAAAAGAAAAAATCTACAATCTTAAATATATAGCCAATTAATTACTACATTTTACCCATAACTATTTCTTTCTGTCTTCTGACTTCTGGATTCTATTTTCTTCACGCAATACGCAATACGCGAATTACTATTCGCTATTTAATTGCCATAGGATGAAAAAGGATTTCTCCTTCCTTTTTATATCCCTCAATTACCTTCTGCCCTTCCACAGAAGTAAGCCAGGCGATTAATTGCATTGCTTCTATATATTTAACCTGAGGGTAACGGGCAGGATTAACTGCCATTATTCCATAAGGGTTAAAAAGTAGGGGATCGCCTTCGAAAAGAACAATTAAGTCTATCTTGTGCTTGTAGGCTAAAAATGTACCTCTGTCACATAGAACGTAAGCTTGTCTTTCATCGGCAACCTGTAAGGTTGTTCCCATTCCCTGGCCAATTTCCATATACCATTCCCCCTCAGGAGAAATTTTTGCGTTTTGCCATAAATCTTTTTCTTTTTTATGGGTTCCGGAATCATCACCTCGGGAAACAAAATAAGCTTTACGATCAGATATCCTTTTAAAAACTAAGATCACACTGCTTTCGCTCCCAATCTCTGCCGGGTCATTAGATGGTCCAAGAATAATAAAATCGTTAAACATAACATCTCTTCGATTTACTCCATGTCCATCTTGAATGAATTTATCTTCCGCTTCCCGAGCATGTACAAATAAAATATCTACATCTCCATTTTCCCCTAATTTAATAGCTTGCCCGGTACCAACTGCAATAACATCAACCTTAACGTCAAATTTTTCTTCAAAGGGAGGCAATAAAACTTCCAGTAGTCCTGAATTTTCCGTACTAGTAGTAGTGGCCAATTTTAGGTGAATAGGACTGGCATAAATTGGACTAATTAACATCATGCTAACTGTAAATAAAAATACTATCTTAAAAATAATATTTCTTTTCATCGATATCTCTTTCCTTTCTGGTAATTAAGTTAAAACACGCACAACAAAAAAACCAACACTGTGTCCGGTGTTGGTTTATAAATTTTGCTATAATATCAGTCCTCCTTTCCAAACACGGGAGGAATAAAAGTTTCCTCTTATTCCCTATCGGCTAACTCACCATTGTTTTCACCTTAGATGTGATAGCTCGGAGAATATTTTTTTATAAAAGAACAATAAGTAAGAAATATCTTAAAATATTATACTATTTTTTCTTTATTTAAGCAAGAATTATCTCGTATTGCGTATTGCGTATTGCGTAAAGAAAAAGAAAAGGTACAAGAGAAAAAAGAAGAGAGAAAAAACAAAAGCAATAACTATTATTTTCTTTCTAAAAATACCCCACTAAAGTTTACACTAACCT
>Ga0268280_1000290_pt1 | contig 46237 bp, 57 predicted proteins | sample saktaG_9_FD_190139 | JGI IMG/M metagenome (GOLD analysis project Ga0268280, IMG submission 190139) | Saline water microbial communities from Sakinaw Lake, British Columbia, Canada - sak_2011_5_24_40m | ecosystem: Environmental > Aquatic > Non-marine Saline and Alkaline > Saline ...
AACTTCCTGAATTGAACATTTGATAGGCATAATTTTGATCTGATACCGATACGGCTATTGCGGCACCGGAGGAAGCGTTAACTTGCAACTTTCCCGATGTTGGTGCAATAGTGCCTATGCCGACATTGCCACCCGTTGTCTGCAAATTAACATATGAGGTTGTTTTAGTTGCATCGCTTGTTCCATTGATTGTTATGTCATCGTTGGCCCCGGTTCCACCTACTACCGTCTGACCGCCTGACCTACCGCCCAACCGGACAAATTTAGATGAATCGGCAACAAAGACCGGATCAGACTCTGCTGTTAAAAACCCACTACCCTCTAATGCCACAATCCGATCAGAATGATCCCATAAAGTATCTCGATGAAGTGCAAGCGTGTCATATATGGCTGACAGCGAATCTGAGTGAAGCACCAATGTATCACGTATACCGCTTAAATCAATGTTTTCACTCAACGTATCAATATCGTATTTAGTTGCCAATAAGGATATAGTATCTCTATTGTCAAGCAAATACCAATGCGCTGTGCTATCCGTTGCGTAAATCTTGTTCTGCCAATACGTTACCTTCAACCCATCAGGCGGGTGTGTCGGCAGTTGGGTTAACTTACGGAAACTGATCGTGTCTATTTCCAAATATGATAGCGTTCCACCAGTGTCGATGTCCGTAATAATTCCCCCTGTTGTAGTTATCATATTATTGAACATATCCTGAAATGTACCTGTCTGTCCTGAGTAGATTGGCCCAGGATAACCAACAGAGAATCTTGTCTTTGCAAAAATCGTATCGGCAGCAAAGTTATGCTCTAATTCCGATGTTGTATTATGGTCGAAATGAAGCCATCGGTCAGCACCATTACTATGGTAGAAATCAATATAATCCGCATCCATTGTTAATAAATTGGTGTAAAGAGGATTTGTTTTCATTCTGACATTTTCAGCAAAATGGATTCCCGAAGTATCTACATACAGTTTTCCACTTAACGGATAAGACGCACCAGCAACCAATGGAAGATATAGATCTAAATCACTTCTTGTAGATATTTTCGTAAGAGTATCTCTCCATAACAAAGAATTTGCTTCTACATATTTGGAAATTGCTTTCATCGTTGCACCATACGTATCTGATAAATTCCAAAACACTGAGTCTGTTCCGGTTACAATATACGTTAATAAAGGATTGCCATGATGCTCAATTAATGACCACTTAGAAATCATGTCATAAGGAGCTGTTCCGGTTGACATGTGAGCTACTTTACAGATATAGTAAACTATATACGTACCCAGGTCAAATGTAACAATTTCACCTTTTGCATACGCATGTCCAGTTATCCAAACAGTAGCTAAATTCAAATCAATTGCCGAAGTATAGTCTACTATTAATCCCAGGTTCCAATCTTTAACTGAATTTTTGAAATGGAGTGAATCTTCATAGATATACATTTTACCCCATCCTGGCGATGGGTTTGAAGGAATACCTAATTGAGATTTTCCTAGAATGTATAGGCTGTTATTGAGGACTGAAGAGTTAACAATCTGAGATTGCAGGGATATTCCTATGACTAGGAAAACTATTGATAGGATTAATTTTTTCATACCTTGTAACGAATTAACGTGAGATTAATATCATAAGTCTCGGCCCCTGCTGGAGTTATGGTAATGTATAGTGTATCCTGGGAATACCCAAATACTGCTCCACAGTATAGAGATTGGGGATTCCCTACCACGAATGTAGATAAATCAGTTTCAACAAGAACATCATCGGATCCAACAGTTAGTCCTGCTTTAATTGTTCCCCCCACTCCTGAGAGAACAGTGACCACAATATCATTGATCCGAAAGTCGTCTTTGTAAGCCCCAACATCAATACTCTGTGCCCCGGTCACTCCAGTGAGGGGGAAGTTCTTAATGGTCTCCCAAGCATCTCCCCCTTGCCCGATATAGTCAAACCCTTCATCATCTGAGTTTAACCCGACCACATAGGACTGAGTAAGTTCACAGGTCAGTACTTGTAAATTTGTTTTGGAAAATCTAACTACAGAAGGATTTGCCTCTTTTACAAATTCCTTTCCATTAATTGAAACTATGTCATGAGCTAGGGCTATATTGATCTTTTCTGTAAGGTAAGAAGGAATCGGTTCTGTCTCTAATACTAAAACCCTTTGAACTACTTCACTTATTTTTGTGAGAATCCCTTGATTGGAATATACATCTATCTCCCCCTTTGGTTTATAGTTATATAGCCTTCCAGGAATACGGATATAGTGTTCTATCACCAAGTTTGTATAGTCCAATTCAAAAGCAGTATCATAATTTGTATATCTCAAAATCACATGGTTTACCCAAGTTGCAGCATTTATAATAGGTTCACTCTGATAAACTATAGTGTCATAGGATCCATCTGTAGCTGTTAATTTTACATAGTAGGCCTTAGCTGTTTCCCAAGCCACAGTGTCAATCTCTACTGAGAAAAAAGAATAGGTGGCATAAGTAGTTTCAGAAGTTACAGTCAGAGTAGCAACCTCTTCATTCAAATGGTTATATAGTTTACAAACATGAGTCCCATAAGCACTTTTGAACCAAAACTTCAGAACATCCCCAGTGATAACTTTCTGAGCATACCCATATTTTTTTCCATCTGGTACTACTTCAGCACAGACCAAGGTATTCTCCCAGTTAGACCCATCTAGGGGACTAGATTCAACCTTTGCAAATCTCAGTGAATTTGCTAAACTTATTGCTAGTATTCCTTCTGCCATAATTAACTTAATTCAAAGGTTGCTGACACTGTAGGATCCACTTTCAATAATTCAAATTTAGCTGTACTTTTAACTCCCTCAGACTTAACCCGTATAGAAAGGATCCAACCATATTTCCAAATCAGGTCTTCTGAATTTTGCCTAAATTTAACAATTCCATACATATTTGAGATCCCCCCTGTGGACCCCAATTGAATTACATCAATGATTGCTTGTGATATGGGAGTTTCAAAACTATATTTAGTTGATTCCCAAATTGGAGTTACTAAGTCAGATACTAATATATCTGAAGTTTCAGTTATTGAATCCCCTCCTGTTTCTTTACTTATAAGTCTTGTATCCTTTTCCTGTTTAGTAAAAACTATTTTTGAATCTTGGTACAGTTTTAAGAATCCTGTAAGTCTATATCCGTGTCTCCTTAGATTTCTAGCGGGAGAATATAATACATTGTAAACTCCGGTATTACATACAGTCCCTGATATAGAATCAAAACCCTGATTTGTCTGAGCTATAATATCTGACTCACTTCTAACTACAGAGAGAATAAAATTATCCTCATCAGTGCTTATGTCCTTACCGGACTTGGCCTCATTTCGGGCCATTTGAATCCCAGAATCATCAGCTCGATAAGGACTGATCAATGTAAGTTCTTTCTTTATAGTTTTTATGATATCCGTATAAGCTATTTGTGTATTGTACTCTCGAAGTCCCCCCGTGGCCCCCAGAGGCTCAAATTTGGAATATCCCACACTAATCTTATTATATACCCAATCGGCTAAAACAGCCTCCTGTATGTCCTTACAATCACTAAAAGTGAGTTCTACTGGAGTTGAATCCTGTATGATAAAGACCCCAAAGAAATAGGATAATAGTTCAATTCGAACTTTTCCGGATTCAATACCCATCCCTATATTCAAAGTAGCTTTAAGAGAATCAAAAGCTTCTTTCAATGTAGCTGTCAAAGGAATATCAGAAACTAGGAATCCCCTCAGTTGTTTTCCCCCAATGAACACTCCTAAGGATCCTGCCCCATCAGATTCATAAGTCTGAAGTTCAGAGTCTGTTCTCCCCAAAAAATCTGAGTAGAATGGATCAGCTTCACCTGTGATACTTTGCAGAATCCGAGTAAAAGCTTCATGATAGAAAACCCCATTAACAGTTGTAGCTGGATATACTAAAGGATTGCTTTTAACAGTTATAGATCCTGTATAGGGTAAAGTAGTGTCTCCAGGAGTCCCAGCATAGACTAAAGTAATATTAATGTAGTCATCTTGAACTAAAGAAAAATTATGAGGCCCCACATCTACTAAGTCAATTTCAGTCGAAGGATCAATTAATTCTTGGAATAGGTTTACTGAAGATTGTAAATCTCCCGCAGAATTGTAGTGAGCAATCATTACTGTAGTTACTACTGTAGCTGTTACTGTAACATTTAAGGTAACATATAATGACAAAGTTATATCTTCATCAGCTTCAAAAATACTTCCTAGAACTCCTGCATAGGCTGAAGGATCCGCAACAGTATGAAATCCTGGAATTAGGGATGAAACTAAAACAAAAGGAATTGAATGTGGCCCGTTATATGTAGTTCCTGCATTCAATGTAAATAAGTTATTCAATCCATCAGTTCTTTCTGGCAGATTAACTAGAACTCCCTCATTAGAAAAAGGAGTTATAGAATCTCCATCGAGAGTTGTAGTTTTAACCAAATTTATTGGTATATCTTCCCGATTCATTACCTTTGTTACAAAATCTGAATCTTCAATTCCCAATTCTATACGATCAATCTTTCTATTATAAGTGGCAAAATTTATTTTACCCCTGTAACATTGTGTGTAGTAATGTGTAGTCGGGTCAAACCTTTTTACTATAAAATAAGCCTCTGATTCAATCCCTTCATTTTCCTTCAACCACTTAACAATTACCTTCCCATCTTTTATAAAACCTAGAAGAGAAACCACATATTTTCTATATATTCCTTGATAGCTTTCACTTCTTACCAATTCCCAACCGGCCTGATCCCATCCATAGGGCTGATAAAAAACTCTTTCAGTTCCCCTGGATGATTCAATATAGAATAATTCTTGTTTCAACGTTTGAAGTTATTTCTGTAGTGAGTAGCAAAATCTCCATCCCTGTGAGAAATATCAATCCCTTCATCAGTGAAGTTAAAAATGTATTCTCTCTTATTTTTTATGGCCTCTACAACAGGATTCATATCTACATTTACAACAGTATTATGTTGATCTCTATTTTGAAGGGCCTTACGCATTATGAAGTCGGTTTCTTTTGCTGGAATGATTTGAGTGTGGGGTTTCAGGTAGACTAGTGATGCCCTCTCAGGAGATAGTTGAACTCCTCCGTATGTATCTATCAATAATTCTCTCCCCTCCTCCCCTATGATTGCAGGTCCTCCTGGAGAGTCTTTAGTTCCTATCCTGAACTCAGGAATCTTTTTGCTCAGTACCACAGCAGCTTGAATAATCCCTAATCCAGCTGTTAGGGCTATAAGTATGGGGTTGGGGGCTACCTTCATTATGGCTACAGCCGTATTGAGGGCAATATTAAATAAGGCAGCTAGTTTGTCATTCTCTGCTTGTTTCTTTTTCTGTACAGCTACCTCTTTATCATACTTATCATTGATTTTTTTCTGTGCTTCTTTATTTTCCCCGGCTGCCTCTATTTCTTTATCCCTTTTCTTTTCTATTGAATTTATCTCAGATTCAATCCGATCATTACTGATTTCAAAAATAGCATCCCCAAGTTCATTAACTAGATCAAATGTAGCTTTAATTAATTCTTGTTTACGTTCTTCTGCTTCTTTTTCATTTTTCTCTCTCTCCTTTTGTATCTCCTTTATAGCATCTTCACTTTCCTCCAAGTCTGCCATTTCAAGGTCAGTCCAATATTTCTTAGCATTGTATTCATCTTCAGCTAAGTTCTCTATTATCTTAAGTTTCAAAGCAGCTATTTTAGCTAAACCTTCGGCCTGTTCCCCTGGAGTGAGAGCTCCAACATTTTCCTCCAGGGCCTTAAGAGATTCCTGAGCAATCAGAAGTTCATACTTACGAGCGATCCTCAGTTTCTCCTCTTCAGCTTTCTCAAATGAAGTAACTCCATCCAAATAAGATTGATTTACAACAGCTAACTCCTGATCCCTAGCTTCATTTAATTTAGACATATTGACCAGTTGTTGATCTATCCGTTCATCTCGTATTTCTTTTAAAGCATTCTCAGCCATCTTAAGATCTTCAACTTCCAATTCATCCCATACTTTTTTATTCTTGAGTTTCTGTTCATTTGCTTTCTTAGCAGCTTTCTCAGCATCTTTAACCCCTTTTTCAGCTATTTCTTTTTTAGTCAATTCAGCTTTCTCTAAATCTGATAATCTAGCCTTCTCAGCATCAGCCAATGCTCTACTCTCCAAATCAATCTGGACTTTCCTTCTTTCGATGAACTCTTCATATAAAACTAAGGCCTGTTTTTTATTGAACCCTATATCGTCTAATTCTTTAAGGGAGGCCTCTTTTGAGGCAGCTAATGACTCTATGGTCTGATCCTTCAGTTTTCCAATGATGATCCTTAATTTGTCCGCCTGTTTTCCTGTACGAGCCAACATAGCGTCGTAAGTCCTGGTAATTTGTTCAGCAGACAGTTTTGAAGTCCGGGTAAATATAAGATCCAAGTTCGAAAGAGAGATCACCAAGTTATTAATGAACTGAATCATTTTACGAAATAAATTAAATCCTGCCTCCCCCTTCAATACAAACCCCTCCCAAGCGGAGGATAACTTAATTACATCCCCCGCTAAGTTATCTAACCTCTTGTCAACCATTACTTGGAGTTCATCATTCACTCCAGTAATTGAATCCCTGAGGGTTCCTGCTGCTTCTGCCTGGTTCAGGAATACGTTAAATGCAGCAACAGATCTCTTATCTGTTAACTGAAGGGTCTCATTCAAACTGACTCCCCTTTCTCTCAGGGAGACCAATCCCTTTATAAGTTCATTGGAATTTGTAACAGTTCCCCCCAATTCCTTAGCTAATGCCCCATTAGTATCTGCCAAGTTAAGGAATATATTTCTCAAAGCTGTTGCTCCCTTAGAGGCATCAAATCCGGCGTCTTTTAATTTTCCAATCAATCCTATAAGATCCTCTAATGTGAACCCGTATGCCTTAGCTACAGGCCCTGCAGTGGATAGTATTGTATCATAATCTGCAAAGGTCAAAGCAGATTTAGTTGTAGCCACTGCTAGAGTAGCTACAAAATCATTCATTCGGGAAGCATCGGCATTGAATACCCTCAGGGCTGTACCTGCAGTTTTAGCAGCATCTGGGAGAGCAGCTCCCGTAGCAGTTGCAAAAGAGAGGATAGCTTTAGTGGACAATTCAATCTCAGTTGTTGTGAAACCTAGTTTTGCTAACTCAACTTGGAGTTTAGTAACTTCTGTGGCAGTATACTGAGTTTGGGATCCTAATAATTTAGCTTGGATGGTTAGATTCTCAATTTCCTTAGCTGTTTTCCCAGACACGGATTGTAATTCACTTTGAGCTAATTGAAATACTTTTATTATGTTGAAAGCCTCCTTCATAGCTTTCCCAATTAAAGCGATCCCCGCAGTAATCCCTAAAGCTCCTGCCAGTTTTTTAAGAGTAGATCCTAACCCCTCTAGAGCACTTTTGTAATTCCCAATGTTCATCCGTTGTTTTCCGGCTGCATCCAAGTTCTTACGAATAGTCTCTGTGTTCTTATCAATCGCAGTATTGATTTCTAATAACCTTGTCCGACCTTTCTCAGTCTCTAGGTTAAGGGATTTCCTCTCGAGGGTTAATTTCTTATTTTCTGCTACCAGTTTCTGTAAGGATCCTGCCTCTTTATTTTGAAGGACAGCCTCAGCCTCCATTGTAGATTTTAAGTCCCTCCTTGCTTGGGTCTCCTGGATCTTAGTTAAGACCAGTTCCTTATTGGTAGTCTCTGTCTTCTTTTTAGTGTTATCTAGGTCAATTAGGAGTTTAATTTGGTCTTGTATAGTCTTATTCAACTCGGATATAGTTAGTGACCCAGATAAGGCCTTATCCATCCCCTTGCCCTTCTCTATCATCTTATCCAACTGATCCAAATTCAACTTTAATTTTGCCCCTAATAGGTCGATGGAGTCCAGAGCGGCCTTGGAGATGACATCATATTGTTCAATCCGCCCTTTTGCCATATTCGTTATGTTTATTAATTAGAAGGACAAATTGCTTTATACTCATGGTGTCAATATTAATAGGAATCCCCCTAAGTTGTTCAATTTGGTTCACCAGGTCTAAGAATTCAATTTTTACAGTACTCTTCTTTGTCTTTGATTCCAGTTCTTTCTCTAGAATCTTAATCCGAGTTTCTTTATTTCTAAGTCTTTTTGTAGCTATATTCAAAGATTCCAGATATTCCCCTCTACTGTTCATGTTCAAGATAATCCCTTCCGCCTCCAGATCTTTGGCATATTCAGCATTGAACCTGAAATATAGAGAAAAAATCTCAGCCTTCAGAACTTCATACTGTGTATTAGTAGAAGAATATTTACGAAGAGTTTCAAAATAAATCTGATAGTCTCGATCCTTGGAGATCTCAATATATTGACCCCATATTTTTTCCCAAATAAGGGAATCAATTTCAGCATTAGGAAGATTCTCATAATCAATCCCCTTGATTAACCATCGATGATCCCCCGTTTCAACTATCATATAGAAATTCCTAATCGGGAGAAAGTCTATTGTAGTGTACAATTTCAACGGGGTCATCGGTACAGTATGCAGTTTCCTCAAATGTATAGCGCCCTTCGAAATTGAGGAAAATTGTAACATCGACTTTTTCATGATATGCATACCGTATAGCTAAGATTCTTACATAATCCAGCGTATAGGCCGGCAGATGTTTTTTACACACCTATCTCTAACCTTAATCTGGGGAGAAATAATGTTAAAAACTCGATCCTTAAGTGCTCCATATTCAGAGGGGTGAGCCCATAAATCTTAGCAAATGCCCTCATCCTACTCGTGCCCTCTTCCAACCATTCAGCTTTTCGATCAGTGGAGTAGATATCCATGATCCCTCCTTTTAGGTCTGCTTTGAAAGCTTTCCAAAAATCACCGGAGACTTTTAAGTCAGGATTTCCAAAACCTGGGAGGGAATTCATAAGTGCTTTCTTGGCTGAATAGGACTTGTTTTTATACTTTCGAAATCTTTTACCTTCTGCATTAAGACCCTGTTCCAATTGAAACCTGTTAAGATCCAGGATCAGGGGTCTTAGTTCAGAAAGTACTTCATCGACTAAACGACTAGTGTCAATCTGCTTGATGTTCTGATATGCTTCAAGTAATGTCACTTACCTTTAATTCTTTGTAGACAGATTTCAATTCCTTTATGATAGACTTTTTTTGATCTTCAGTTTTCATACTGTATAAAAACTGATGGACACGGATGAACTCCTCAGCCGTACCTATGAAGGTCGGTGAAAAACTCACCCGTTGTCCAGCAATTAATTTTTCCATCATTAGAATGATATAGCTACAGGATCAGTCCCTTCATATCCAGCGATGGACAATTTAGGAGTTCCGATCGGGGAGCCTGTAGGAGATAAGAAAACAATATCAGCCGTTACAAATGCAGCGGATGAAGCCAGGGTGTACCTCCCTGCAATAGTAGCACTTTCAGTAGCTGAAGTCAAAGCATGTGTGACCCCTAAAGCAGTTGTCACATTGAAGTCAGCAACCACCAGACCAGACAGACCAACCTGTCCGAGAGAAGTTTTAGCATCTACCACGATAGAGGAGGCAGTTGGGGTTCCAACTACTGTGAGATCCACATCCTTCAGACCTTCAAGTTCCAGAGGATTGAAAGCAGTGGGAGTGACAACCACACCATAGTCATCTCGATCGGATGGAGTGTCCTCCCATACATTAACAATCACTTTTTTTGTTTCCTCTTTGGTGATTGGGTTGGTCATTCCTTCACAGTGGAACATCCCCACTTTGAACCCTTTCATAATGGTTCCATCCAGGGACATACCTAGGATATTACCATTAATGTCAACATACATAACACGGAGATCTGCGCCATTGAAGGACCGAAGAGCAATCTGCATTCCGAGAGGAGCATCTAGAAGATACTCGGCACCATAAGTTCCCTCTTTACCTAATTTCTTTTGGCCAAGAGGGGAGGTTTCATAAGCATCTTTTTCACTTTGTTCCGTGGCGCTCCATACTCGAGGAAGGGGAAATACATCCCGTGTTTGAATCCCAGCAGTCCAGGGGGCCAAAGTTTTGGCCAAAGTTTCAGTTGCAATGGTGAAGTCATCCGACGTTAGGATAACCATCGCTATTGCTCCTAAAGCTGAATTACACTTGTCGAATCCTGTGTTCGCCCATTCGGCTACTGAGCAGGAATATTGGTTGTAAGACATATTAGCAAAGTTTATAAGTTATAGAACATTCAAATTTAAAACAATAGTATGGTTGCATGTCCATCAGTTCCGGGCGTTCAATAGCGAAGTCTTTTACGCTTTCATGCCCTGTTACTAGTCGGGTAACTTGGAACGGACTTCTTGTAATTTCTTTTAGGATCAATATGTGAACCTCCTCAACTGCCCGGTGTGAATAACTAAAAAGTGTAGCCAAGTTAACAAAGAAGTAAATATTCACCCTTGCCTTAGCATTCATCATTTCAATATCCTCCAGGGGATCTACTGTAAAGAAGCTTAAAGCATCTTTGGTATCATCTTGAAGAACTTCCTCATATTCATTGGCTTCTAAATAAACCTCGGGAATAACCCCATTTCGTTCATTCAGAAAAGCCCTCCCATAAGATGAATAAGTTTTCCCCACAAACAAATGAGCCAAAAATTGGGCTTGCAGTGCTTGAATTGGTGAGTCTATTCCTACGGGATTTGTGATCATATTGTTCCTATTTCTATTCCAAATTCATCGGGAGGGGTTAAGGCCCTGTCAAAAGTCCGGGAGATTATTTCTCGGGTTTCATTCAAAATTGAATTATATCTCCGGGCGACTGTGTTGTTTTTAAGATCTGTGATCTCATAATACAAACGGTCATCTTCTAAACCTCTTTCATTGCGATTCCCTCTAATATTACCATTCACACTCATCAGTCGAAGAAAGTCCATTTCAAACTGAGCCTGTTGCATCTTCGCAAAATCAATTTCATTGTTTGTAATGAATATTTCTGAATCCAGATAAGCAGATATGTTGAAATTTAACCCATTTCCATAGGATCCGATCAACCAAGTGCTTAATGCAGCTGAGGCCCCTGTCCCGTGAACGGGATAAGCCACGAACCCATTGTACCTTAAAGCATCATTATAACAAACCTGAGTTTTGACAGATTGAGAAGCAAAAGCCAATACTACCGGGCCTTTCGCAGATATTTCGTAAGGGACATTTTCGAACTCTAGAACCCCATTGGAGGGAGTCAGAGTAAGTGTATCTAATAAGATCCCTTGATTCACGACATACAGCGAAACTTCATCAGTAGTATTGGCTTGTAAGGCTATTTCATTGATCCGGATTTTGATATAGTCGGATCCTTTCGGTTCGATAACCCACCCAGAATAATCCCCTGGAAGGATCACTATATTATCCCCTACGTTGTAAATGTATTGGTTTTCAACCAGTTTCCGGGTAAGATTAAGCGCAGAAATCATGTTGCTCCGAGACATCTTTATGAAATTCTTAACCCGTAAGGATTCCAAATTAGTGGCCCTCCATTTTGTGGGCGACGTTGAGGGAGTATTCCCTAAATTCGCCGTAACAATGGATTCATAGATAACACTATTGTAAGTAACCAAATCAGTCCTTACCTGAGTAGTATCATACTTCCCATACGTAGTTCCCGCCACGTAAGCAGCAGGGGTGAATGTATATATAGGAAGGAAGGATAACAAATTTTTCACTGTGACAACAGGATGGACTCCTCGATTGAAATACAAACCCGAAGAGGGAATGGCTGTCAATTCAGAGTCCAGCCCTATATCACCTGTGAAATCTTCTGCGAATGTTAGTATCATAATTAACCTGTATAAGCGTTGATGTAGTGTTCCACCCCGTCAATCGTAATTTTGATCTTCTTGGCAGTCCCCCCGGTCTCGGCTGTATCAGAAACAAAAGCCGAACATGTATCAAACTCAACGAAGACCTTGGCTCCTGGAGTTCTCATATACATGACCTGATCCAGAGGCTCAGCCCCGTTCTCTGTCATATAAAGAAGTTGATAGCTTCCAGTAATGGCCTCCGCTTGGTGAGTATCCAGCCAGAGTGATGCAACATGAGTGGCAGTGATAGCAGCCCCGGCCTCAATTAATCCATAAAGACCAGCTAGGAAAGAAGCTCCAGCCACATCCCCATCCGCACGGGCTTGTCCGTATGCACCGATCAAAGTGACGGCAGTCGCTGTGAATCCTGTGTCCAGAACTGCAACCCCCTGTACTCCCCGAATGTTTGCAGCTCCGGTTGCTCCAAGATGTGTCTCTGAATCAATACCCCAATGGGTTCCAGTAGTCTTACCAGATACGGAACGCACTTGTAGGGCATAGTCATTGGTTGCCGTTGCGATAGCCGGACGGTAATCTACTTTTACGTAACCTGCCAACTTGATATAGGCTGTTTTGAGAGCATTCCCGATAATGGTTAGAATCCCTCCCAGGTACGACGGTTGAGAAACTATGTCGCTCGTACCGTCTGAATTTGTCTTATGGTATGTCATGTCAATAAAATTTAAGAGGTTTTACCGGAAAGTTTCATAATTCCCTGAGCCCTGGAGGCGATTGCTGAGTTGTAACGATACGGGATAAAGAAGCGGTGCCAGATAGCCATCTCCTCGAAGGTGGTCATCAGGAGGTTCGTGTCTGTGTTCGGGGTGATGAGAGCTGTTGCGTCAGTAGCCTCAGTATTGATGAAGATATTAGCCCTCATCTTGGTGTACGGCAGAGCAACGTCGGTGATTGACCATTTTTTCCCAGCGATCTCGGTTCCATTGCGGAAGTCGAACGGGAAGTTCTCAATCAAACCTATCTCACCATCGCGGACGAAGAATCCATTGAAGATGTCGGATCCTGCAGCAAGCTGATCAGAAGTGAACCTACGATCTGGTGGGATCACGGTCTCATTCCACTGGATGTTCTTCTGGTTGCCTGCCCCATACATACGGGACTGGGTCTGACTTGAAACCAAACCACCAGGGGATGTTACAATACGATAATTTCCACCCACCTGATTAGCCTGTGCCAGTTGTACCAGATTCCAGAACATCGTCTCATTCACCGCTGCTTTGGCTATTTCAACGGTATCAGTTCCGGCGTTGAAAGTGAAGGCCCCTCCACCCTGGGAGACCTGGGCTACATAAGCACAGACCTGAGTCTTCCGGGCTTCAAGCACCACTTCAATCAGGTCATCAATATATACGGCCATTCCTTTGAGAACGTTCCGGAGGATCTGATCACGGTACCATGCAGCATCAATCTGATTGTTTTCGTATGATCCAGGGTAGAGCCTGAATCCGGAGAAGACGTCAACGGCAGTGTACCCGAAGGTTGCCGTTTCACCCAGGTTCGTTGGGATGTTTGCAAATCCCGGAGTCACACCTACCGTCACAACCTGATCCTTCAGGGCAGGAATCTTCACCCCCCTAGAGGCGGAGATTGTAGCCAGCTGTTGCATAACGGAAGGTGGAATGTAATCAATTGATTGACCAGAGGCCTGAGCCAGGTCAATCATCCCATAGTTGGCCTCGAACTTTTCGTTCACGGCCTCACGGGCTTGGAAGTCATTTAAGACGGTTAAATCAAGATAAGCCATTTGAGAATAAAATTAGAGATTAAGCAGGAGTCCCTTCCAAGATTTTTGAATTGAATTCAGCGAATTTCTTCGCATATTCAGATGAAATGGTACTCAGCTTTAACTCATTGACCAAGTAATCTTTTATGGCCTTCTGCCTTTCGGTAGGAGTAGCTTTTTCCGGTACTTCGAATGGGACATCCTTAAGTTTGATATTTCCTTTGAGTGTTGGTCCCACCCCTTTATTCTGAACCCCTGCCAGTAAAGATTTGATCTCTTCATTCTTACTTACAAGGTCCGCGAGTTTTACAGTTTTATGTTTGTTCTCTTTCGAGATTCCAATGTATTCCCCTTCAACCAGTTCCAAGTCATACTTAGATAGGAAGTCGTCTTCAAACGCCTTCCATTTTGCAGCAGCTTCATATTTGTTTACAATCTCAGGGAATACAGGCTTCACCGAATTGAATCCCGTTTTCTGTTTCAGGGTCTTATTCTCCCCCAAGAGATTGTTGTACAGATCTTCGAATTTTCCGTTTGTTACACGGTCGAATTCTGCTTCCTTTTTCTGCAGATTGTCATGGGCTGTTTGAAGTTCCTCAAACTTTTTCTTTAGGGCAGCATCACCAGCACCATTTTTGATCATTTCATCCAGTTCGGATTGCTTTTTTTGAATGGCAGTTTTCTCACTAGATAGTTTACCTTCAACATGCTTCTCAGCTGCTAAGGTAATATAATCAGCAATCTTCTGTCCCTTTTCACGGATGATTCCCGTTTTGGTTTCGACCACTTTGGCTGCTCCTTCCAGGATAGCCTCTGCATCATTGTTTGCTTTGCCGTCGTAAGTCTTTTTCACATCGGCAATATCGTTGTTCAGGATCTCATTCACGGCAGTTACCTGATCCGGTGTGAGACCTTTGGCAGCGATAAGTTCAGGAGTTAATGGCATAATCTTTTATGGTTTTTTAACGGTTATTTTAGAAGCAGATTTTGTTTTGACTCCTGCTACTTCAACTTCAGGAGTGCCCTTCATTATCTCTTCAATAGATGGATCCTCAAAATCTTTACGGGCCTCTGCCAGAGAAGGAGCAGGAAGAGGAATCTCAGTTATTTCCTTAGGAGTTAACTTCTCCATCATGGATTCCATTCGGTTCATCCTAGCCTTAAGTTCTTGGTTCTCTTTCTCCAAGGGAGACAATTCAGGAATAGGAACAACAGAATTCATCTTATCTGTCAGGACTTTCTTTAGCCTGTCAAATTCTGCCGATTCCAGGGCAGCCAGTTCATATTTGTTCCCTGGTAAGTGAATCACTTCATAAGCATCCTCAAACTCAATGTGGGCATAACCCATCATCTGGAATCTAGGAATAAATTTGTGAATATACTCAAACTCATTCAGTTTGATCTTCTGGGTCGGGTTCAGGATCTTTCCCTCCCTGTTGTGCATCAAGCCCTGGGTCTTTTCCATCGGCTCGTACACTCTCAAAACGATTGTTGTCATTGATTAATTGAATTAGTAAATTATTAATAACTCGGAATTTTTCTGCTTCAATAGTTTCCCCCAGGTTAACAAAGAAAACTACGATGTCCCCATATTCAGATTCAAACATCTGAATCCAGTAATCAAAGCGATTCTGCATTTCAAATGTGACAAGATCCATCCCCTTAGCAATAGCCTTATCAAATTCCAGGTCACTGAGGAAGGGGAGCAGGTTATATAGGATGACCTGCCTGGAGAGTTTAGAGGGGTTATTTCGGTACTTTGATTCTGAGATGCGCAGTAATATGTTCTTCCGCTCGATAGGGTTGGGAGCGGTTGTGAAACTGGTGAACAGCTCCTCTTCAGTCTCCAAGAAAAAGTCAGACCCATAAAAGGTAGTGACTTCATTGACGCGATCAGGTCCGTACTTAAGGCTTAAGAAGTCCGTGTCTGCTAGTTTGCGAATCCTGGATAAGTCATCTGAGATCTGGCGGAGTGTATTCTCAAGGATAAGTACAGACTTTCTGATCTGCATTTGATTTTTTGCTGCTTCCCTGCTTTCAGTAACATCCCCAACCAAAGATGTAATGATTGATCGTTCAATCTCAGAGATCCTACTTCTTAAGTAATCCAAGGATTCAACCGGTAGATAATGAAACTTAATGAAATCCGTGACGATTGTCATATCTAAGTCCCCTTTATCATTCCTGATAATTGGGACCTTAATTACAGTACCTGTCTGGAGCACCCCTTGAGAGGGTATTGTTGTCCCCTGGACTCCTGCCCTTTGAGATGACATAGATTCCCCTCCCCCTGGTTCATTATCAACAGATTTGAATTCCTCTGATTTTGGAGGGGGAAGTTTCAAATGGGTAGCAACAGGAATAGCCCCGTTAGGTTCAGTCATTTTCTGCAGGGTCTTCAGGAAGTTATACTCTTCCAGTTCCTCCCTTACATAGGAGAAATATGATTCTCTTACAACGGGTTTCATACCAAATGACCTAGCAGAAATGAAGTGAGCAGGGCAGTGACCCAGATTATGGGTGAACCGAGCCCTTTCAATATACTCCTGGGAGTAGAAGATATAGTCAGTTTCATCAATATAATAATACCCTGATTCCTCCACCCCTGTGACTGGATCCTCCCAACAGGCCTTAATAACTAACCATTCTATCTCATCATCGTCAACATCGATTGATATGACATCCTTTATAGGGATCAGCATTCTGTAGGGAGAGTTTATCTCATCCCGATCCAGGTCCGTTAGTAATATGGAATTGTGCTGATGAATCAGGCCATCGAATATCATACGATTGAACTCATCAATCTCCATACCTGGGAGAAATTCCTGAGGGTTAATATTACCCACCACATAATCAAAGTTAGCATCATCTGCCTGGAACACCCGTTTGAGGTCCGGTAGGATCCTGTTGTTAATTAACTTGGAGGAGGGTAAAGGGAATCTCAGATATTTAAAAAAAGTCAGGAAATTCTCAGTCTTGAAGACAGACTTTACATAATTAAGGAAATGATCTGTGGTTTCATATTTCCGTTCAGCCCATTGAGCAAAGTATTCTTGGTTGAGTATATCAGTTTGAATATCTGACTCGGTAAAATAAGAGAGTTGTTTCTCCTGGCGAATGGCCTCGTTAAGATACTTAGAATTCCGCCTCGATTCAATTAAGTCTTTGCTCATTTCTCAAGTGTTGATATTCGGAACGGTCTCTCGCCGTGTAAATATAAAAACATTATTCAGATCTCATACCATTTATTTTCAAAATAAAATCCGGGCCTTAGAATAAAGACCCGGATTTGTCCCTATGCAGCCACCTTGTGGAACACAGGAATCATTGAGATTGTTTTGCCTGTTATGGCCTTGCATTCTCTCATTCCCCTAATTGTATGAAATCAAAAGCCTGGTCATCCCCGAGATCCTGGACTCCCCTCGTTGGGTCTATATCTGTGTTTACAGATATTGTTTCATCCAGGGAAAGAAACTGTACTATGGCGACAGGTTAGCCCCAACTGGATATAGAGAATAAGGTCGGCCCGGTATTATCATGTAACCCGGACCTTAAGCCGATTCCCTTACGGGAACTTAGGCCTGTGTGGAGATGGCGGGAGTCGAACCCGCGTCTTTCATACTTTCCTGAAATGGTCAATGAACGCAGAGGTAAAATTAGAAAATTCCCCCTACCCAGGATAAAAACTTCTGCCATAAACTGGGAATCATAGTACAACTTTCTGCCTTGTACCATACTCTACATTCCCCTCCCAGGTATTTTGAATTCTTGATACCCACCAGATAACTAACTCTTCCATCAACTTCCCGGCGACTTCTTATGAAGCCTGTTCCTGTTGATACTTTTACTTTTATGGCCATAATTTTAACCCCATTCTGAAGAGAGATCTTCATCCCCCCTGTTAGACATTAATTCAAGTATTGCGTACACCATCCAATCTAAGTTGTTCGGTGATTTTTGCCCTGGTACACCAGTATAGTGAGTCATCTGATCCTCCAGCTCAGGAAAGTAACCAACATGGTGGACCCTACCCTGCTCATACAGTCCGGCGACAGGTTCAGCCCTCAGGATCTTTCCTTTCTTGGCATGTATAAGTTTGACTGTTATGTCTGGATTAACACTTCTTACAGTAGTCCTAACCATCTCCCCTCCCTGGTTAGATTCAGCGACCATCTTATCTGCATTCCATTTATGGAACAATACAACCGCTTTAGATGCCCAACCATTAGGACTTAGAATCTCAGTCCAATCATTCAGTATATAGAAATGACCTGTTGAGGACTTCCCTGCTGCCCCTATTCCACACTTATCTGAGTCGGGTCCATAGGTAGTCGCTGGATCAATAGCTATGATCACCCTTTCTATGTCCCCAGGGACTTCCAATTCTCGGAACTTATCAATCAACAGATCTGTCCATAAAGCCCCCACAATATCTTCAGCATACTCACCATCCAGAAATCTCTTTCGAGCTCTTTCCGGTAGTCCCTGCAGAGTACTCAGATAGTCATCATCTAGGTTCATTGTATTGTCCCCTGGATTCATCTGCATAGTAACCCAGTTATCCGGGTCCATCAAGGGCAGATCATTTTCTGGATTCTTATGCAGGACAAATACCTTATAAGTCCAATGGGATTTTGAGGGTGGATTCTGGTCAAAATACATCTTATTCTTTAGCCCTGTCTTGGCAGCAAGACGGGTGAGGGCTAGAGTAACCAAGTTCCATTCCAACATGGAACATTCATTCAAGTATATTGTACTCCATTCAGTCCCCAAGATCTTCTCAATACGTTCCTTCTGATCAAAACCAAAGATCCAGACCTGGGAGCCATTTGGGAGCTCATAAAACCAGTCTTGACGATTCAGAGATACTTCCATATCAGGGAAGCAGACTTTGATCATTTTTGGGATGGTCTGATACACCAGGGAGGCCACTGCATGATTGAACCGTAAACGACCTATTGCATGTAAGGAGAAGGGCTCCTTGATTGCCCGGACAAAAACAGCGTAACAAAGGATGAAAGTTTTTCCAGACCTGGAGCCTCCTACTAACAGGATCCTGCATGCTGCAGAAGCCAGAAGTCGGACAGCCCTTACCTGGGTTTTGGTCTTAGTCCAAGAGATCATAGTTCTGAATCATCCTTGTCGATAATAACATTGATGGCCCCTTTAATGGTGTTTTCTCCCTTGTCAATCAGACCAAGATCCCTAGCAATAATGTTGGCATTTAGTAAACCTGCTGCAGCTCCTTCGAACTTCTGTCGGTAAATAATATCCTCAATTTGAGCCATGACTAGTAAGAATTCATCATCAAATTCAGGATCCAATCGGCCTTTGAAAACATGCCACCAGGATCTAGAACAGTTCAAGTAAAAGCATAACCCCCCCATAGTCAATGCTCTCATCAAGGGGAGGTCCTCTTTAGTGACATCTCCCTGGAAGGCAAATCCTTTAGTTTCGTATAAGGGATTGTCTACACACCATTGGAAGTAATTACATGCCTCTTTCCATAGGAGTTCAGGAGTTTCGAAGAGTTTATCCCTGCCCTGCTTAGAGCGGAATTTCCAAAACTCATTTTTCATCGGTGCTGCCATGATGGATAAAATTTATAGGCTAAAATTATAATGAAATTTTGAATCTCCCCTCATAAACGATCGAAACAATGGATCGTTTACGCTGAATCCCTTAGCCTGGTTAGAAAACTCCTGAAAAATGGGCTCCGTAAACGATCTAAACAATAATTTCCTAATACTCTAAACGCGTTTTTACGAATAACATACAGCTTTCTATATATGTTATTTTATACTATTCATATTTAAGTTCTAAAAGTATTGTTTAGATCGTTTAGATCTTCATCCAGGGCAGACAGGCTGTAGATCCCAGCGTAAACGATGGATTGTTTACGATCGTTTAGATCGTTTAGACATAAAAGCCTTATCTCACTTATAGTGAATAGAGATCAAACGTACTCTGTATGGTCTCAGCATTCCTATTCAGGAACTCTTTGGCGTCTGCCAGGGATTCAGGCCTATATTTCAACAGGACCCACCTAAAAGGCGCTGGATCCTCTTTAGTGGGATCCTTACGGACCATAAGCCTGATCCTGGAGTTATCATCGGCAATCGACCCTACCTCTTTACCGTCGACTTTGATCACATGTTCAGAGGGTTCAAAGGAGTGATAACGCCCCGTTGGTTTGACGGTTTTGAATGTGAATTTTAACATTTGAAATCAGTTATAAAACCTAAATGATGTTTAGCCCTGGTGTAGGCGACATAGACCAGATTGGCCTCTTGCTGAGCCATCCAGGGAATGGACATTGAACGCTTATTGTAGAATGCCTCAGGGCAGACGATGAAGACCCGATCGGCTTCCAGCCCTTTGGACTTATGGACAGAACTCAGGCAGATTCCCTGGTTGGTATCATCCCTGAAGATGGATTCTATCCTGGAGACCAATTGACGGGTTTGGCTCAGTCCTTCAGATAATGTCTCCAGGGCATTGATCTTATCAAAGTAGGTGACGTATTGGCTGCTGAAGGAGGCTTCGCTCAGTTCGCAGCATTGGCGGGCAGATACCCTGTGGGCTATCTTATCCAGTTCCTTATATAGGACCTTAATGGCCTCTTCGATATTGGTCTTCTTAGTCTTGTTCAGCATGTTGATCAGGTTCATCCCAATGTCCTTCCCCCGGATATAGGCCTTGGTCCCGTTGGCGATGTATTTCATACAGAGTTTTGCCAGGGGAGCAGTAATACGGCAGAGAACCATATCCCCGTCCTGTACATCTTTCATTTTAGCATTCTTATTAACCATCCCCTCCTGGGCTCCTTCCCTGGACTCGATCTGAGGGACCAATCCTTGAGCCAGGTCTATAATGGAAGTATCACAGCGATAGCAGACCGAAAGTGGAAGGGATGCAGTCCCTGGTAGTTCCTTCAGCAGATTAAAGCTGTGGATGTCAGCCCCAGCGAATCCATATATGGCCTGCCGAGGATCCCCGACAGCGATGAAACGACCAGACCCAGGCTTAATGCACTTCAGGAAAAGTTCCCGCTGTGCAGCATTCAGGTCCTGGCATTCATCGATGAACACCCAGTCGTATTGTGGCATGGTGATTTTTTTCATATTGGGGAAGTATATCATGTCCGTGAAGTCGATGATCCCCATTTCCATCAGGCCGTAATTGACAGCCTTCTTGGCAATATCCAATTCGTTGTCCAGGAGGTCGAGCCCATGTTTCTGGATCAAGTCCTCTATGTCACTTCCAGCCCTGCAGAGATTGACCCGGATCAGGTCGATCAGTTTCATAATATTGGATTTGTACTCCCCCAGCTCTTCCCATTCCAGATCCTGGTCTGGGGAGATATTACCATACTTAAGACCCTCGTTGACCCATGCCCTGTACTTATCTGCCTGGACAACGGTCTTGATCTGTCGGGTGATGCAGGAGCTTCCCAGGGAGTGCAGCGTACGGATCTCCACATGGGGGAGATTTACTACCTTGATCTTAAGCTCCTCGACGATGGCCTTGTTGAATGCCAGGAAGAGAACAGATTGATCCAGGGGGATCAGTTTCAAGGCATTGACGATGGTGGTGGACTTCCCAGATCCGGCTACGGCGTCGATGACTGCGTTGCCAGTTCCTGAGGTGATCAGGTCATATATGGCCTGTTGGTACTTGGAGGGGGTGAAGGTTGCCATGGGTTTTAGATATTACGGAAGATCCGAAGATCCGTAAGTTCAGAGATAGGGTTACATTTCAGGACCTCGAAGGAGTACCCGAAGTTGTAGGGAACGGTCACGCCATCCACCCGGAATTCAAATGCCACCCGAGTAGCCGAGTACCGAATGAATGTCAGGGCCACAGTTTGCTCAGGGTAGATCCCCTGTAATTTGAACAGGAGGGCATAGGACAGATCAATGGACTTAGCGATGGCCCAATCAGGTGTGTGCAGTTCCAGTTTGTACTCAATGATCCCCCGATCAGCCATCCGCTGGATAGCAGTGGCCTTACGATAGTTCCCAGCACGATTGATGTCCTGAGTGATCAGAATTCCCCCACGAGCACAGTCCTCAATCCAGGTCGGAGAGGAGTAGGCAGTCAGTCGAATTTTGTAAGATGTCATTTGGTGGTAATTTTGATAGTGGTACCTTTGATATGGACTTTCCCTGTGTCGTACATACGATTGTAGGTTAGAGCCCCATAATTGGCTCCCAGGTGAAGGATAGCAGTTTCAATGGATGGGTATACTGCAGTCTGTTTTCCGTCGGTGAGAACCCGAATCTCTTTATTCTTTTTCATGATATTTTGGATAAAAGGTATGTTGACTCTTCAGCGTTCAGGGAACATCCATCCTCCAGTTTGGCCTTGAGGATTTCATCGAAAGTGAACAGGTCCCTGTAATCCGGTTCAAAATGGTTAGCCTCGGCATGTATCATATTACCCAGAATGTCCCTCATCCGGGCCTTCAGTCCCTGGATCTCCCCCTCACGGACTTCAAGAAGAGAACTATGGGCAGTCAGGGACCTCTCCAGTGAATCAACGGTTTCACAGGCCTTGATCCTGCCCACCCTCCAGTCCTCCATTTTGGTCCCGAATTCGATGGGGAGGTCATTCATGATGTTGGCCGTCATCTGATCCGTCTCAGACCGGAAAAACTCAGCGAAGTAAGAATCTGAAGTGGCAAGAGCCTCCAGGATCTGGACCTCTTGTGCCTTAGTGAATGATGCAGGTAATTTCATGGCATAACGATTATAGAGTGAATCCCCCAGGTCTGGGCTTGCCGTTTAGCCCGTTTGCAGGCGTCAGCGTAGGTACCCATACAGTCCCATGTGATGTTCCCGATGGTGAACATCCATAAACCGAATCCCCGTGGGGATTTGCCGTGAGAAGCCCGGAATTTCCAGGTGTTGATCTCGATGTTTTTCAGTGCTGTCATAATTTCAAGTATTAATTACCCAGCAAATATACAAGATCCCTTTGACATAAAAAAATTTTTTTGATGAAAACTTGAAAAAAACTTTTAACTCATTCATTCATAAGATCCTGGCGAACCTCTTCAAACTCCTTACCATATAATATATAATGCCTGCCCTCCTCGTAGAACCTCCTCAGGATAGGTTCCATAGCTGGATCCTCCAGGACTTCCCTCCTCCTTTGCTTCAGGGGTTTCAGGGTGAAGGCCTTCATGATCCCCCCATACCATTGCTTAGTGCCCGTTTTAGCCATCGGATTAAAGTTCTTGTAAATACCCTCCAAGCCCAGTTCACTTCATAGAAAGCTACCACCAAAGGTTTGTCCTTCTTTCCCCTGGTAGTTCGAATCATCATCCTGTATGGATAGTCAAACATCGGGGGCTTCATTCTTTATTGCTTTTAGGATTTCATCAGTGGAGGCCCCTGCAGAGATCCCGACATCCATCATCTTCTGGATGGCCTTTATCACATCCAGGGGATCAAGGCAGTAAGATGTACAATAGTCTAAGATCTTCGTTCCTGCCTGGGGGAAAGCTTCAAATACCTTATCCAGGACATCCTTATCATACGGAGTTGTCTTGTACGCAATTTCCCGTTCTCTTTCTTGTTGTTTCATTGTTTACTCACTTTTTTTTAATTCCTAAATCCTTCAACCATTTTTTAGCGATTCTCTCCCCGTTCCAATTCATATAAGATCGTTGTATTGACCTCCAAATCATTGGCAAATAGTCGAGGGTCTTGGTCAGTAGAACTCCTACTAATACCCACATGTAAAACTTTGTGATATTCATGGCTGTTTAGTTTTAGGCGGTGATGGTTTATTATCATCAATCCATTTTCTAAATCTTAATCGGCTTTCCTCACATCTCTGATGATTGGAAGTACAGTTCGGTCGTTGCTATAAATATTGGCTGTTCCGCAAATACTTGTGGCTATTTCCTTCGCCTCCTCTCTGCTCACCGTAGGGAACAGGGAGGCGAGGTAAGAGCGATATTCATGAAGCCATATCACAATTTCTGTTCTGGTTTTACCCATTAATTCTTTAGCAAGAACTTCATCGGGTTCGGATAATTCAGGTCTGTTCATTTTTTACCCCTTTCTTTTGCGAATTTGCTTGTTGTAAGAAATTCAATAACTGTATCAAAATCAACATCGGCTACGTCCTGCATATACTGGATCATAAATTCTGTTGACTTATCTTCCTTATTGCAATAATCCCATGCGTCCAAAAGGATTTGTTCGGTTGCTTTGTTCATGGTTGTGGTTTGTTAAGAGTTCTAATATCACCAAGCAATGCACCACTTCTGTCCAATACTTCATCACAAACCTTCGCAACAAAACTTGGATAAGAAGGATATAAAGTCACCAATCTTTCTTTAATTGTGTTATAGTTGGCTATCCGTTCTCTCAGTTCATTGGTGGCTGGTGGGATGGACTTAAGCCTAATCAGAACGTCATTGGGTGTATGACCATCGAATGGGTACTTAGCGGAAGGTATGGATTCGCATTGGAACAAATCCCAATATTCCTCTTTGTAGTGATTGCTTATCTGTCCTGTTGGCAGGATTGCCACAACAATGAACCATCCACCTCCAAAACATGGTTCTCCGTCATTGTGTCGCTTACTCTTATGAACCTCGTATTTACCATGAGCGAACCACTCATTAAATAGAATGGCATTATAGACCATTCGGTATTTGTACAATTCATCCATTGTGTGATACTTATCACGGAGTTCTGCGGGTGGGATGGATAGGTAAGATTCGGATTGAATGAAGTCATCCCAAACCAAATCATTGTCTTCCCATATCTGTTTACTATCGAATGCGAATACGATAAAGGCATTTGCCACCAATTTGTCACGTTCTGCTGTTGTCATGGTGTTTGTGGTTTTAAAAGGTTTTCGAGTTCTTCTATAATTCGGTATTCGTGGATGCCGACATCATTCAGCAGGCACGAGATGATTAGGCGTTCTGGTGTCATGGTTTGTCCTCCTGATTAGTGAGTAACTGTTGTTTTTCGTCCTCCGGTTGCTTGGATCATCATCCTGTATGGATAATTAAACATCAGGCGTATCATTTTATCTCTACGATCAGGACTTCATCAAACCCAACAGCCTTACAATCTGAGACTCGGGATTGGTATTTTCGATTTAGGAACTTCCCAGCATCCCATAAGTATATGGTATCATTTTGGATTGTGTACCTGTTACAAAGTACAGCCCCATGATCAGCTAGATTAACTACATAGTTCATCCGTATCTTCTGAACCGGGGAGCACCCCATTAAGAAGAACAGTAAGGCGAAGAATATCATAACCCCTATCAGGATTGTGACTTTGATTGATTTTTGGGATTTCATATTTCTATTTCTAAACCGGTTACAATTCTATATATCTCTCTGGTCAAACGGGCATCATACAGGGCATTATGCAGGTCATCCTCAATTACATCTATACCCAATTCTTTGGCTACCCGTTTCAGCTTAAAAGAGGGCATCCCTGGTCTACGTTCCAGGAGATATTGCGAAGCCAGACAGAGGACATCAATGGTATCTGTCCAGAACCAAGATCCTATGAATTGATCCTCACAGAGTTCAAAATGCTTCCTGAGGAAGGGATCATCGAAATACCTGTTATTGTACCCAATCATGTGGGCCTTGTGCTTTGGATTGAACTTATCGATGTATTTCTCCAGGATCCTTTTGAACTTTGTGTGAGCTATAAACATATTTGGATAAGCCCGGATCTGCTCTTCGGTTACATTGCATACATGCATAGCCTCTGGAGTAATGATGGCTTTCTCGTGAGGGGCCATTTTGATATCAAACTCCTCCACCACGATTCCATCGACTTCAATCAGTCCCGCCAGCTGGTGTATGCTGTGCTTCCGATGATCCGTTCCTGTCGTCTCCAGATCGTAAAAAATCTTTATCATCTTTAATGAGTTTTGTAATTACAGTAGTAAATACTGAGCGAAGAATGACCCTGATTCCTGCAGGAAGTTTAGAGGTCTTCTCCCATACTGGAGGGATATTCTTAAGAAAGAAATCTGCAGTCATTTTCCCCCCTTCAGTCATTTGATCATACCAATTCCGGCGATAGTGATACCCCGGTTTTGGGATTGGACGGAGGGATCTCATAATTATAATCCTTTCTACCTCTTGAGTTACACCTTGGATGTATTTAGGATCTTCAAAAATTTCCTTGTTTGTTTTCATCGGTTCAACACCTTTTCCAATTCCTCATTGGCCCCATAAAGAGATTTAGCAACTGAACTGAGTTCATCGGCTTTCACTTTCCGTGAATTCAATATATTTTTAGAAACTATCAAGATTACTTCATTTTGTTCCTGAGGGGTTAGTTTGTTAATCACGTTCAGGATTCCATTTACTACTTCTTTCATTTTACTTTGATTGAGGCCAGAATAACAAATCCGGCGGTTAAAGAATTAAGTTCTTCGTGAGTGATTCCACATATCCAAAATTGGGATCTCCACGTATACTTTATTAGAAAATCGAATTTCATGATCTTTTAAACCAAAAGTGAGCGAAAAAGAAATTGCCGAAAAAGACTACTGCTCCAATTACAAAAATTAAAGCAATGTCAAAGATTCCCCCTATTAATATGGATACAATACTTCCAATCATAAGTGATAAGGGTAATGATTTTTTCATAATCCAGTTGAGCCAAATCCCCTGGCTCCGCGTTTAGTTTCCTCTGTATGCAGGAACAATACCTCCTCCAGGTTTGTGTATGTGACAGGGAGAATGATACCCTGCACTAATTTCATCCCTGGGGAAATCTGTTGGACCTGTTTTCCGACATTAATCACATGGAGATGAATCTCCCCCTGGTAATCTTCATCAACTACGCAGGCTCCAACGATTAACTCCTTTTTGGTAGCAATCCCTGATTTATTCATCATCACCAGGACATGACCTTCGGGGATCTTTACCTTAAGTCCACTCGGGATGTTTATCCCCTCCCCCCGTTTCAGCCAATAATAGAATTCCTCGGGGACATAGAAATCAATTCCTGCCGATCCAGGTGTCCCCCTGGTCGGGCTCTTAACTTCTCTGATTCTTGTGTACTTCATGACTTTTTGTGTTTACTTAATAAATTACCCATTTTGTGATATCTTCCTTGTATGCATGGAAACTTCCAGCAAAGTAATTCAGTGCCCCACAGCGGAGCCCTGGATATGTCTCCAACAGGTTTTGAAGTATGTAATCCTGCAGGGCATGAGCCAGCCAGATGTCAATGGCAAAGTGCTTGAAATAGTCGTTGCTCCGGATATAATATAGGACCATCAGTTTGTTATTCCGGATCAGAAATTGATATGAAATTGAGCATGGAATCCTGGTTTGGAATCCGGCAGATTCACAGGTGTCTAAAGGATCAAATACCATCACCATTGCCCGGCGAGAGTGTATATCTTCCTTCAGGGCAGCAATTGCATTATCCAATTGTTGCATGTGGTTAATCCGTTCTGAATAGGTGTAGTCAAACTTTCCTTCCTGATCCCTGGACATAAGCTTTTGCCATAGGTCCATTCGGATCAGGTATGAACTCCCTGGGTTAACTCCCTCCCTGTTGATCCGGTCAGAGATCTCGGTATTACAATATTTTTCAATATTCTCAGCCTCTTCATTGAACACAAACTTCAGCATCTCCTGTTTCATCATATAAGGTTTGGAGATAATGAAATTAACCCCGATCAATTCTTTAGTGTTCTGATCTTCCCCGGTTAACTCCTGATTCTGGTAGTGCTTTATTGGCACCGTGATTCCGGAGACCTTAAGCTCCCGATCCATTTCTTGGATCATTTCTAAGCAGTCCTTAAAAATTCGTGCCATTTTTGATCTCCTTTTCAGCGATTTTTATTTGTTGTTTACAATACTCTTTTGACCCACAGAACTGACAGACCTTCTTCTGGTTTGAATATCCTATGATCTGGCAGTACTCAAACTTATTTCGGTCCACATTAGGATCTGATTTGACAGTCCTTTTTCCTGTATAGTCCTTATCCTCCCGGGTTCCTTCCAAAAAAGTCTTAATCTGCCCCGTAGCGTGTGTACAGGCCTCTACAGGAATGAACTTACCTGTCTGCTTAATCAGGGAGCGGTAACTGTCTACATTTTCATCAATTCCGGTTGGGATAAAGATGAAGTCGTCTGGGCATCCCTGGATTCTGGCTCTCTCCCGTATTGTGAACGGGAACATGGTGTCACTGCGGAATCTGTTATCATAGGCCGATCCTCCCCCTGTAAGAGTTCCAGCATGCCGATCGATGTCAATGATCATGAATCCGATCCTTTGCTTTATTTCCTCCCTCCTGTTGTACCTGGGGATGGACTTATTCACTGGGGTGTCCCTTATGTAATCCTGGAGCTCCCGAACAGTCAGAATATTGTCTTCCCTGGGGGATCCTATAAACTCAGGTTCAAAGTTATATCTGCTCCACCCCTTTACCACGGAATCTGGATTGAGCCTATCATGGTTTGGAGCTCCATCCTTCAGATCCTGGATCTTATCACGGATCGTCTTATTGTGATTGAATTCCCCAGGGATGAAATAGAATCCCAATTCCTTTTTGGATCCTATGACGAACAGCCTTCTTCTGCTCTTTTGGACATTCCCGTAGCCGTAGTTATTGATGTGCTCGAAATGGATGTCATAATCCGGCAGCATTGAAGACCAGTATACCCAGTCAACCACGATCAGTGATTTTGGGTTATTGTCCATAATGAAAAACTTTGGACTCAGCTTCTTTACTGATTCTATAAACTCCGGGATGTCCCCTACATCATTCTTGTTTAGTGCCTTCCCTTTATTCTTATGGAATCCACTAAATCTGCCACAGTAAGTATGGCCTATGATAAGATCAACCCCTGTACATTCCTCGATCTGATCCTCTGAGAGATCCCTGAATTTCTTGACCAGGAAAGCCCCAGGAAAGTTGTGCTCGAATGTCCCCGTATGAAAGTAAGGCCTATACTCTACATTCCCAATAATATCCCACCCTTGTTTCTTTGCCCCTATCATCATGGACCCTATCCCCCCGAATATCCCTAGTGCTCTCATTAGTAGTTTGAATTAATTCTAAACATATTTACTTGATACTTCAATGACCATAGGGATCTGATCTCTTCCTCTTTCATCCCAATGGCAAAAAACAACTTTATATACTGGGTCCATATAATCTTGAACCTAGGTTCAAATATATACAGATCCACCAGATATTGTGACCTCCTCCACTGTCTATTCTTTAGCAAATTGGCCGTGATACCCAGCTGGTAGACGATCTTAAGTATCTGATGATTCAAATCCATTAGGCCGAATTTGAAGGGTTCATTTACATCCTCAAAATTCCACCCATATAAAAGGTACAATTCGATCAGGAAATTCATACCGTCGATCAGTTCCTCCTTGAAGTGGGTTTCATTACATCGATCTTCCAGGGATTCCATCAGTTCCTCCGTTATTCTCCAGCAATACTTTTTGAACACCTCCTGATCTTCATAGCAGTCGATATCAAAGTCCTGGAAGATTCTCTCAGATTCTGGCTCATATAGGAATTTCACTTCTTTCTGATTCTGAAATATCTCAGGCCATGTTAGACCCTTTATCGGTTTGAAATTTTCAATGTTCATGGAAGTTGTTTAGAGCCCCAATATAAGCAGCTGCATCCAGGAGATTGTCTTCCTTATGGGCAAAGGCTTCACGGGCTAATTTAGAGGCAATATGGAAGTAGTATACATCCAGGATAGTGATCTCCTTCTTGGATAGAACAGACATTATCTTTGCTGTCCGTTCACTGCAATCAGCTATCGGGCCGTAGGTTCTTTCCTTTTCCTCGGCCCGTTCGTTGACTATTTCGTTGGCTTTCTGCAGGATATTCACGGCAGGAAGGTGATGTCTGTTGAATGAATCTCTTTCCCGTATAAGTCCCCTGAGGCAACCTTGATCCTGTACTGAATGGAATTACTCCGTTTGTCCAGGCGAATCCGGCTGATGATCCCCTCTTCCCTGGTAGCCGTTTTGGACCGGGTGAAAGATACCTTCTTACCTATCTTCTCCTTGGCGGATTTCATGTCTGCCTGGATCTCTTCCTCGGTGGCCTGTTTTTTGAGGGGTTTGGCCTCTTCAACAGCCGGATCCTTTGAATCCTTACCTTTTCCCTTACTGGGTTTGGCTTCAACAGCAGGGGCCTTTGAACCCTTACCTTTTCCCTTACCGGTTTTGGACTCAGCAGCAGGGGCTTCATCCCCCTCAGGAGAAGGCATACCTGCAAAATCATCACTTGTGGAGTCCTCAGCAGAGGAATAGCCTGTGATTCCAGGTCCATGGTCAGTCAGCTGTCCACGGGAAGCCAGGATCTCATTGATCAGTTCCAGTTCAACCCCTTTTTTCCCTGGTCTGACCTTTTGGAGGTCCTTTGCCGACCGTTTTTTGTAGTTCAGTACATTCACCTCTTCGATGGTCAGGGAGTCCATATACTCCTCAGATACGAATAAGATGGTTTGATCCTTCAGTTCATCAATGGTTGTTCCAGGTTCACTGGTGATGATGATACCATTTTCCAATTCGATTTTTGTGGAATTTTCCAGCTTAAAAAGTTTTGCATTCATGATAATATAAAATTAAAGTGTAAATATTTCATCGTTATGTTCCCCCTGTATTGATATTATATCCTCTGGTCTAAGAGACACCAAGAATTGTCTACCTAATGTCCCAAAACGATCATCCATCATAATCAAGACAGATTTTTCAAGATCCCTTCCACTATAATTTATTCTAACAACCCTTCCGAGTTTTCGTAGATTTTTTCCATCTATAGTATTATAGTGGAAACGATACCATTTTCTTGGTTCAATAGTCATGAGAGATATTATTAAAAGTTGACCACTATGTTACGGCTCCGATCCCAGCAGAATGACATGTCAGGTTCAATGCCTGTGGCCTTACAAATAGCCCAGGTCATCCCGACGTATGTCTTGTAGACATGACCAGCGTAGGAAGGAGAGGAATCCCCCTTACGGATCCACATCATCTGACCACCTGAGCGGTGATGTTGGTTGACGGTGATCAGTTTGTCCCCCCTGAGGATGTGATCCACGATAACTTGTTGGGGCTCAGTGAATTTTGTCATTTTGACCAGTTCGGTGAAGGTGTCTTTTGCTTCCAGGGTTTCAGTTGTTGTCATTTTGTCTGTTGTTAATTACCCAGCAAATATACATGATCCAGTTGGAATAAAAAAATTTTTTTGAAGAAATCTTGAAAGTTTTTTTTAACTCATTGTAAATCAGTATACTTTTGGATCCTGTATTTGATAGCTTCCATCAGTCCATCTTGGGTTTTGGTCTTCCCTGCTAGGGATTTGATCACATCCAGGTCCATTGTTTTACTGGCTAGGATCCTGTTTAGGATAAAGGTCTGGGTTTGTCCCTGCCTGTTCAGCCGGGCATTAAGCTGTTCGTACAGCTCCAGAGACCAAGTCTGTCCGAACCACACTATAATATTACCCCCGTACTGAAGGTTCAATCCGTGTCCCCCAGAGGCTGGGTGGGTGAGCAGCACCTGGATCTTCCCATCATTCCAGTCGAGGATGTCCTGCTCCTTCAGCAGTTCCCGGGGATTATATTTCTTTAGGTACTCCTTCAGTCTGTAGAGATCGTGTCTGTATGTCCAGGCAATCAGAACAGGCTTCCCCCCTGCCTGTTCAACGATCTCCTCGGCAGCTTCCAATTTTAGGGAGTGGACTTCGTGGTAGATATGATCCTCGTCATAGACAGCCCCATTGGCGAACTGGAGTAGTTTATTGGATAAGGCTGCAGCATTGAGAGCACCAATACAATCCCCTTCCAGGGATTCCATAATCTGATCCTCTTCAAACTTGTCATATCTGGCCTGTAGTTCCTCAGGGAATTCAACCATGATATCATTCAGGATCACGTCTGGCATATCAATATAATCTTCAGCTTTCATGCTTATGCAGATATCCCCGATCTTATCCTGGATCTTCTTATCTGAATCCTTCTTGGGTTTGTAACTGTAAACTATGGACCCGTTTCTAGCATCAGGAGCAAAGTACTCATCTCTGTATGTAGTGAGGAATCTCCCCAGGCGTTCACCCCGATCCAAGAGAAAGATTTGACTCCATAGATCCAGCAGTCCATTTGGTGCAGGTGTCCCTGTCAGGATCACCACCCGTTTGAACTTCGGTTGCAGTTTCCTGAGGGTCTTGAATCTCTGAGATTTTGGATTCTTAAAACTACTACTTTCATCGATGACCAGCATATCGAAAGGAAGGGATCTCTTTTCATAGTACTTACAGATCCAGGCGACATTGTCTCGACCTATAATATATATATCTGCCCTTGATTGAAGAGCCCGAGTCCTCTGTTTCTCAGTCCCCACTACTTTTGAAAGTGTAATTCCGTGGAGATGATCCCACTTCTGTAATTCGGCAGACCAGACAGTTTCTGCAACCCTTTTTGGAGCTATAACCAATACCCTGGTAATATCCAGCTCCTCGAACATTAACCTCTTTATAGCGGTCAATGTGGAGACGGTCTTCCCTAATCCCATATCTAGGAACGCACCAGCAAAATGATTCTCTTCGATATGCTTTATCGTGTTAACTTGATAGCCGTGGAGATCCAGTTCATTCATAACATTCCAGGATTTCATCGACTCCAACAACGGAGTCAATTACAAATACCCTGAATCCCAAACCCCTCAGTTTCTTATGTACCCAATACTGAGCTGGTGTTGGTTCCTTACCGGAAGACTTCAGTTCAACAAAAAACATAATCCCTATAGGGAGTAGAACCATTCTATCGGGAAGCCCTGTAATGAAAGTGGGGAGTAACTTAATACTCCACCCACCCCTTTTTCTAACTAGATGAGAGAGTCTTCTCTCAATATTTTTCTCACTTTCTTTCATTATGAATAACTATCTAAAGCATAATAAACTATATCCGAAACTGGAGCAATGAAATACTTAAGAGACATTGTCATCTTCTTATCCAGTATACTGATTGAAAGGCAGAATATTTCATAGCGGGTCACCAATACATGGTTCATTATGTCCAGGTAACGGGAGTTATAGGGCCGAACTACAATCCTCTTGTGCTCCATACTCCGGAGATCCAGGATGACGATATTTTCTTCAATCAAGTTTTCTGGAGTAGTATTTTTGCTTCCCATAGAGTTTGAAATTCTTAGTTGATTTAGATTGTTCCCAACCCTCCATACTTCTGAGGATATCATTGATCTCTCTGGTCTTATATCTGTCCATTGATTCTTTTTCTTTTCCCAAGCATTCACACCATACTTCAGCAATACAGACATAATCCCTTTCTAAAGTTCCCTTCCCCCTCAGGGGATCATTTATAAATACTCTTCTTTCTAGTAAGTCTAGTTCATCCCAGTCTTTTGGAAGGGGGATGTTTACGAACGATTCTATAATACCCTTCCGCTCATCAGTTTCATAATGTTTCCCCTGTTCTATCTTGGCGAGATATTCAGCTTTTGGACTTAGATACAGGGTCTCTCCAGATTCATATAAATGGACAGCCTCAGCCCATATCTGATCCACTTCATATTCGGAGATCGTGAAGATACTTTTTGTTGCCTGGGAAGGATCAATGTCAACAGGCATAAATCGTCTATTTCCTGATGGGTCACGAAGGAAATCTTTATTGTTCGTTGTCCCTATGAATATACATTGCCTTTTGAATGTCTCCGGTGTCCTGGCGTATGCAGGTCTAAAAATATCCTCCTGTTTAGATATGAAATGCTTAATTGTTTCCACCTCTGCTTTCCTCAATCCTGCCAATTCAGCCAGTTCAATAATCCAGGCACCTTGTAATTGTTCGAAAGCATCCTTCCCATTTACGGTCATAAATGTATCTGAGAACCAATGTTTCCCCAGTTTCTTTACAAGGGTGCTTTTTCCAGTTCCTTGCTCCCCCACCAGGGTGAGTACTAGGTCGAACTTTATCCCTGGTATGAATATCCTGGAGACTGCTCCGACTAGTGTCTTTTTTATTGCCTCCCTGGTATAGTAGTTATCTTCTGCCCCGAAGTAATCAATCAAAAGGGATTCTACTCGGAGTTGACCATCCCATTCTAAGTTGACTAAATAGTCTCTCACAGGATGGAAGGACTTCTTTTCAAATTCCAGGGCTAAGACATCATCTATTTTCAAATTCCCAATGATCCCATAAACGGTTTCAATGTAGTTCCTGATCCCTGAATAATCGACATTCTTTATCGGTTCTGGGTGATCCACTTTCCTCCAAGGAACTGTACCAAAAATATATCGCTTACTATCAAATAAGTTATGTCTGAATAGTCCCTTCAAATTTTCATCCTGGGAAAGAATAAGATTTAGATTAAAGGCAGAAGATAAGTAGTTCCCCCTGAAATCTAACTCCAGTTTCTCAGTCCAGGAAAGATCTTGAGACTCTTCAATGGGTTCAGCAAAATCGTATTTAGATTCATTAATGGTTTCAACGGCGATAGTTTCTTTTACTTTTTTATCCTTTTTTATGAAGTCCTCCATGGCTTTTGTGCTTTTGGAGTTATCAGGACCTTTATCTAAATGACTAAATAGATGGATCCTCACCAGGTCGAATGCATTACAAAGCTTACCTACACAGGGATCAGTTCCATGATGAGAGTAAGCAAATTTATCGTCATATATTACCAAACCCGCAGCTGCAGAACCCTTTGAGTATGTATATCTCCCATCAAATGCAGGGACATAAATGGTACTTAAAAATGTCTCTATTGCCTCTGTAATTGAATAAGCCCTGCAGAATGCCCCAATCAATCCCTTTTTTACTTCAGGATCCTCTTGTTTTTTAGTTTGATCATTTATTTCTTTGATCTTACTGTCCGCTGTAGGCCAAAGGCTTGAATCCTTCCAGTCTAGATATGAACTCAGGATCTCATCCACATCTACCCATTCCCCCTCCTGGAATCTGCAATAGTAATCTATGTCTCTAGGCGTAGAAGGCCAAAACATTAGGCGATTAGTTTCAAAAGTCGTATTGTCAAAAAGCTCCACCCCCATGATCCCGGCTATCTGCCTAGAGACTGCCACATATTCGTCAGGTGTAGCGGGTCTGGATAGGGGGATGATCAATCTATACCTGGGATTTGAAACAGTATGTTTGTGGGTTCCATGAAGCAGGGCAGCATTGGAAAACTGTAGTGTGAAATCTTCCCAGAAATTGGAATGTGCAAAGTCAATGTCCAGGGTTAAAAGTTGACGATGAACAACAGCCTCAGGCTTTCTTCTCCCATTCTTTAGATATCCTCCTACATAGCCTCCGACGTCCTTAATTTTAAGCTGTTCATCTTTTGTGGCTGATATGAACTCTTTGAATGTTTCAGTCGTCTTATGCTCCTCTTGGAGCCTATTTACAATTTCTTTCCAAGTCAACTTTGTGTTCTTCCATATTTTTGACTTGGCACTTAGGCCAATTGCTAAATCTAATGTTCCGTCATTTTTCATTAGTCTTTTTTATAGAAAGGGGTGATATATCCATCTGCTCTAAGGGGGAGTCCCCCCGCCCATGAAACTTCCTCTCCCATGATCCGGCTCATTGTTTTCAATCCTTCCTCCGCTAAACGGGTGGAGACTTCTGCTACGATCTCATCATGAACATGCATAACTATTTTGAATCCCTCCTCCTTCAGCCTGATCATAGAATGTGCAAGTAGATCCCTGGAGACTGCCTGAACAATATTCTCAACCAGTTTCCCCCCGAAGGTTTCAATCCAGGTCCATTGCTTTATGTCCTGGTCAATACCTTTGAATTTTATACTTTCTGCTCCAAACCTATTCTTACACAGGGTTGGGTCCACATAGAACAGTTTTCGGCCGGAGGGGAGTTGGATCATTAGATATTTTCCATCGTACTCAAATATAATATTTCTATATATACTGTGTACTTTTTTTCGATTCTTTATTGCCCATTTAGCACAGTCTTCAACTCCCTTCCAAAGATCAACGATGGATGGATTTGCCCTCCTCCAGCGTGTAACTATTGCTTTCATCTCTGTATCTGAGAGGCCCATCTTTTCTCCCCCCATCTTTTTTATAGCCCCTAGTGATCCCTGGTAGCCCAAAGCCAGTTCGGCTATTTTCCCTTTATGTCTCAGGGATGATCCTTTGGTTACTGATTCAATTGGGACCTTGAACATCATTGAGGCGGAGGCTTCATATATTTTTCCGTGGGTCTTGAAGACATCCAGCCTCCATCGTTCATTAGCAATCCAGGAAACTACCCGGGCCTCAATGGCACTGAAGTCAGATACTACAAACAGATTCCCCTCCCCTGGTATGAAGGCCGTTCGGATCAGTTCGGAAAGAACTGTTGAAATATCATCATACATCATGGTGAACAGGTCATAATCATTGGCCTTTACAATAGCCCTAGCTTCTGCCAGATCATTCATCTGATTCCTGGGGAGGTTTTGCATCTGAATTAACCTACCCGCCCATCTACCCGTCTTACTGGCTCCATAAAATTGGAACAATCCCCGAGCCCTAGAATCTTCCCCTGCACAGTTAATCATGGCCACATATTTTTTGGTCGATGTTTTGGCCAATTTCATACGAAGACCTAAGACATCCGAGACAGCTCCGTCATCAGTCTCATCTAACAATTCTTGGACTGAATCTTTTGCTAATGAAGTTATTTCTTTTTTCATAGCCTTACTCAACCATTGTTTGAGCTGTGCGGAGCTGTTCGGATTGTCTACTCCTGTTAGTTTAACCATCTCAGCAGATATCTGCCCGGAGAATTGTGTATCAAAGTCAAAAGCATTTCTGGCAATTTCTTGGTCGATCAGGACTCCATTACTATTTATCTCCTGGTCTAAAGCATACAATATTTTCTCGGATGGGGGGAGGTGATATTCTGCCAGGATAAGACTAACCTGCCTTTCTGCCTCAACATCATTTATACAATACTCTTTGAACAGTTCCCATTTCTGGGGATCATGGAGGGGGAAGTTTCTATTTCTAAAATCATTTGATTTCTTGGGTTCACAAGGACTGCAGAAAAACTTTATTAAGGCCTTTCCGGTACTCAGTTTTCCCTTCTCCCCCAGGTCCATAGCTTTAGACAGTTCATCCAAACTCATAGGCCATCCACAATAGGCAGCTTTTACTAAGGAACATTCCCACTGATCAGCTGGAATATCAAAGCCCAGGGCTTTGAAACAGACCCTTTCAAAGGTAGCATTATGGGCATGTTTCTTTACCCTTGGATCCATCAGGGCTTCTAGGAACTCGGGTGGTAATTCTCTGCCTGAAGCCATATCTATAATCTGAATAGAATCCTCATCAAATGCATAAGCACAGAGTAGTATCTCAAAGTCCAGGGATTGTGTGTATTTGTAAGATCCAACGACAGTAATGTCCGCGGAACTATAGGTCTCAATATCTATATGTAAATTTTTCATTTGGGGTGGAGTAAAAAAAGGAGGGACCTCTGAGCAGGTAGAGGCCCTCCCTGGTAGGAAAACTAAGCTTAAGACAGATCCTCGGAATCGGATCCAAAATCTTCTTCTGCTGTGGCACCCCCTCCACTCAGACGATCGCCGTCTTCCAGTTTCTGTAGGTTGTTCAAGCTACAGGCAATCCCCTTATTCCCTGAGGTATTGAAGGCGTAAAAGGAGATTGAAGCCCGACCATAACATCCTGAATAGAACTCCTCTTTATCCATGATGGGATCAAGGTTAGCATCCACCAAACCCGGTTTGTTGGTGTTGTTTGCATTGATGAACATGCACCCTTCATAGGTCTCATCATCAGGTCTTTCCTCATCCCCATCCCTGAGGGGGAGTTTGAGTTTAGCCGGGATCTTACCACCAAACTTTGTTTTCCCTGCTTCGGTAGCCTCAGCGATTGCGGCCTCGATTTTAGCCAGGGTAGCTTTGTCCTTTTTCGGGATCAGGATTGAAACACTGTACTTCTCCTTCTGTCCCTCTTCCATTGCTCTTGGGGTGAAAACGTTAGCGTAGCTGAAACGAACTTTACCCGTGATAACTTTTGTTGCCATAAAAATAAATATTAATTAGTGAAATCAAGTTTAGCTTGTTCTATTCCCAAGGCCGGTCTTTTATCCGACTCTGGAACTAATGCAGGAGCTCCAGGAGGTTTCATTGTTTTGTTCCCCAGGAGTTCATTGAATTTTGTTTTTCCAATTAATTTCTCAACCATACCGATCCCTCCAAGTTTTGTGATCATGAAATCTTTGGGATCGTATTTATTTTCCACCAGGGTGTTAGCCACCGCCGATTCATCTATCCATTTACGGTTACTCCTGCCTTCAACTAATTTGTAACCCTTCCATTGTTTTCCCTCCATGGCAGAAGTCATGATGTATTCCTGGACTGAAGAGAACCAATCTTGGATCTCCCCAATCTGTTTATATACAGATAGAATTTCGTCATCTGTCAGAAGGGGAGGCTCAGCAAACTCGAATCGAGCTATGTCCATACTCTTTACCTGGAGGGCTCGGCATGTAGCCTTTACTTTACACCATTTGCAGTGTGATCCTGGGTTGAACTCCCCTATTCCTTCGTAAGCCATCTTTGCCCTGGGAATCACTACAGTTTCTCCCCAATTAACCAAATCTGAAGCAGGTATCTTCCAACTACTTCCATGATCCAGGCGAGGTTGAATGATTGTTAGCTCCACGATTTCAATATCGAAGGCCATTTCATATTTCCTGAGAGCTCCCAGGCCATAAAGCTTAAGCTGAGAGTTATCCTCTGGGTAGACCCTGATCCCTTTACCATATTTTAGGTCTATAACCTTCAGAACCTTGTCTGCAATAATTATGCAGTCATTAGTTCCAAAACCTTCCTCAATGTAATGGGTGAGATCCACCAGCTGTTCCAGTAATATGATAGCATCAGGAGTTATGTTCTTAGAGGCCTCAAATTCACCCAAAATATAATCAACATACTTTTGAACCTCTTCCTCCATCTCCTCGGAATAAAACTCATTTTTTTCAAGCTCAAATGACTTGGAGACATAGTCCTTTTCTTGGATCATCCCCAAACTCCTGAGCAATTTTACTTCCGCAATTTCATGGGCCAATGTTCCCTCTCTGGCATAGGAGGATCTTTCGGATTCCTCTTTGGTGTCTTCCAGTCTGGCACTCGGGGTGCAGTTCAGCCATCGACTAGATCCAGAAGCCGACAACAGGGAGTGGGCTCTTTCTGTGTGTGCCATTACTTCAGACCCTTGAGGAATTCCATGAAAGCCGGAAAATGAGATTTGTCCATTGTAGATACATTGTTGGCCCCCAGCTCAGTGAGTTTGGCTTTGATTCCATCCCTGTTATTCCCAACCTTCTTAGCTAGAAGTGAACGAATATCTTCGATTTTGATTCCCTCAGTAGATTCGGAAGAAGCTTCAGCTACAGGGGCCTCTTCTGGTACCATTTCAGCTACAGAGGCTTCAGGTGCATGAGCAGCTTTATCTTTTGAACGTCTTCCAGTTTTTGGAGTTTCAACTGTTTGTTCCGGTGTAACCAGAACAGGTGTTCCACTGATACTCTGCAGCATTATGATCACTTTACCGACCTGATCTTGGTCATTAATGTCAATTGACAAATTAAGAGTTAGATTGCTCATCGAATTTTAATATTAAGTTGTTTAACATGTTGATGTACTCGCTAAGAGGGATCTTGTTGGAATGAATTACCTCCTCATGAAACAGATTTCCTTTGTGAAAGACTGAAGATGTCCAGGTCTCAGTATTCAGGGTAGCGGTGAAATCCCCATTGGTGAAGATATGTTTTCCCTTCGAACTTTGGGCCTTCCACTTCCCCCCACTGAATAGAGAGGATATAGGTATGCCTGTAAAGAGTGACAGTCTACTAACCTGTTGGGTGTTCAAAAAGGATTCCCCCTTCAGGACCCTACGCATTGCTAAGTCTGGATATTTATTCCCTGGGAATAGTTCCCTTGCTATAATCCCTGGGTCTAAGTCCAGTTCCTTGATGAGTTTTACTAAGTCTAAGTTTTGCATTTGTCTTTGTTGTTATACCCAGGCAAATATAAAATTTTTTTCAGATATAGTTGAAAAAAAGTTATACTTGATCCCATAAACAATTCATCGTTTAGAGTTAACCCTTTCATTTCAATTGTTTTAAACTGTTCTCCTGGTCCTGTAAACGATCTAAACGATGTTTTCTATACACTCTATTCCCCCTTTTTCAGTTTTCCCATTTCATATTTCCCTCTATATATAATTTATAGTGTATTTATTGTTTAGATTGTTTATACGGCCTTCAATTCCAGTCCTGGTGCAGGATCCAGCGTAAACAATGGATCGTTTATGATCGTTTAGATCGTTTACAACAGAGGAGGCCCGGGTTCATAACTCCCGAGCCTCCAAACCTTGACTCCAAAGAAACATCTATTTTCTTTTTCGTAGCAACTCAATGGTTTTTGTTATCATCCACTGCAGGACCCATCCAGCACCCCTACGAACGGCAGGAATTGACCAGAGATATCTCAGAGTCTTGAGAATCCCTGGAGGAATTATAAGACCTTGTGCAGGGGTGGATGACATTACTTAGGATTCTTCGGAGGTTCCAGTTTGAACAGCCGTAGGATAACCTTTATGAACTCAATGTTAAAGATCCCGTTCGAAACCAATCCTACAGATATCCCATATATAAGGGGGACATAAGCCGCTGTGACTGTTTCAAATACTCCCAACTTCAAACCCCATCCCGCATAACATAGCCCGATGGAAATTACCCAGGAGACAGCCTGTGCCAGAAAACCAGTAATGGATAGCAATCTTTTAACCACTCCTACCACCAGGGTAGAAAGGGCAGCCATTCCCACAAGGTTAGCGAAGTAGTTTTGAATGTTCGGGTCCAAGGTTCCATCCCCTGTTTGGGCCATTAGGCCTAACGGGATCAGGAGGCAGAGAAATAAAACTAGCTTTTTCATCATAATTTTTTTTAAGTACATATCAAAATTAAATATTAATTCCCAGAAATCCCAAGACTCTTAGTCCATTCTGTGGTTTATCCAAGGGATTGCGAATCTTTATAGCTACCTCTATTCCTTCTCTTCCCCCCTCACTATCTGTGTTTCCTTCAGCTGTTGCAAGCATTCCTTTACCCACCCCAACAATATATCCTGCGTGCCCGGACCATTGAGACTTTCCATCTTTATAATTCTGCCATATAATTATGTCCCCAATCTGAGGTACACTATGGATCTCGAACAGGTTACTCTTTGTGCAGTTATTCCAAGTCTGAACAGCTGAGGCGGATATCACTTTTGCATGTTCATCTAGACCTGCTGTGATCAATACAGCCTCTATGAAATAGGCACACCAAGCTTCCCCCATCTTCCACCCAGTCTTCTTCATCAGGGCTTCAAACTTAGGATCCTCCCATCCCTGATTCCCTGGGATCTCACGTTCTGTGACAAAATCACAGGCAGTACGCAAAATCAATCTGGTTGTATCGTCCATTTTAAGCTCCTTTTTTACGAGTCAATAGATTTACGGTAGTCTTAGCCATAGAACCCGCAGTTATCCCCATAAGCAGGCCCACAACGTCCAGAGCGTTAGCCATTCCATAGTCTGCTATTCCCCTCATGGAAAGATAACATCCAATGAGTGCATAACAGAACCCAACAACCCACGACCAACCCATTCGATATAGAAATGTTGCAAAACTATACCCTGGCTTAAGCCGAGCTAATGAGAATTTTCCTAGTGCATGAACAAATAATCCAAACAGCATAAACGGTAACATACCGAAAAACTGATCCCACTTAATTTCTTGTAGTATCATTTTAGTTTTATCCAAATATTTATCAATGTGAAAACAATTCCAATAATAGTTACTGTCCCTGAAACAATCAATACAACTTTCTGAGTAAGTAACCCCAAATTCCTTCGATTGGTTTCAAAATTTGCCATTATTTCATGAATGATATTATGATTGAAATTATTGCAACTACAACACCAATCACGGCCAATCCGGTCGTCATGTTTAGGGATTTCTGCGATGCCTTACCACGCAATTCTGCCAGTTCATTTGCCATAACCTTCATTTCATTGGTAATGGCATTGCCCTCCGGTCGGGTGATGAAGGTTGCTTTTTCATCCTTGCTCTGGCTGCGCCACTCGTTCATGCCTTCAAGTTTGTGCTGCATATTAGTTGCTTCAAGCCTTGTAGCCCTGTCAATACCATCCAAGCGAGCTTCCATATATTCCCTCAGGCTCTTAATCTGGCTTTCCAGATGATCCCGTAACGTCACTAGTGTTTCACTCATTGTATTTCCTTTATCATTTAGTGTATGGACTTGAACCTCGTGACTTGAAATTACCGTTCTCAATCAACCACTTGAAGTCTCTGTCGATCTTATCGTTTGCCGCCTGAATTTTTGCATTAATCTGCTGGTCTGTTAAATCCCGTGCAACTGTCTCCGCACCAAGCATCAAGGTATGTGTTTCTGCAACAGATTTGATTTCAGCGTTGGAAGTGCCTACATTATATAATGTCGTCAAAATCAGTATGAGCAGTGTTGACAGTATGCCAACCGGTAATCCTACCCGCAAATTAATCGCCTTCTTTATGCTTTTTAAATGCTTCTGGTATTGGGATTCCTGCATCAATACATGACTTCGGTTACAAGCCGTCAATAATTTTTTTACGTCAGCCAATTCTTCGTCGCTCATTTGATTTCTATTGTTAATGGTCTGGCGGCTCCCGACCGTGTTACAAAATCGCCTATGTAGTTTTGATCTGTTCCTTTGCCGATAAAGATTGGTGTCAGCCATCCGCACGGCACGCGATAGTCAACGTAGTGCAGCAACCGCCCATCCACCCGCCACATCAAACGGTTCGTGTTCATTTGCACGGTGTACCAAATTAGCGGTTCTATCTCCATCCGGTACTGAACGAGTTCATGGTTCCGGTTCACGCCATCTCTGACCACTTCATAATAGCGTGGTACGATATACACTTTGCCATGCTCATGAATGATTGCCATACCCATGCCGCCCCGGTGATAGTTGAACCGGCCAATGCTCGGTAGTTTCAATCCGAACCCCGGGATCGGAGCCGTCAGGTCGCCATCCCACCATTCCTGACCGATGCGGAACCGATACGTCAGCGACTCCCGGCAGTACGGCAGAATCGGTCTGCGTGGGCGTGGTGTGTTCGATCCGGTGGCGAAGGTGTAGGTCATATATTATAGTCAGTTACTGAACTAACCACGCCATTGACGAGGTATATAATTTGAAAGTTGTCATAGTTCACTGCATCAAGTATTAAAACAAAATATCCGGTTTGTGTCAATAAGCATCTACCTATTTCCCACATACTAACTCCCGCTTCAACTGGTGCGGCTGATCCGTATGTCCGAGAAGTCCAACTCATGCCTGTTCCATGATATGTATAAAACATATCGCACACATCCTGCCCCGTAGCAATACTTGTAACAAATACTGATGTACCCCCATTCGGTGTTGCCACGTAAATAAAAGAGTACGTATGATTTCTGTCAGGTGAAAGCGTTTTGAAGTTTACATTTGCCCCGTATGCCGTTCCGTATGCATTCGTAGCGTATGCCCTGATCCAATATGATGTGCAACTCGTAAGGCTCGTCATGTGCAGTCCGGTGAACGCTCCAGTGGTTCCCGTTGTCGTAACCTTGCTTCCGGCTATTGTCGGGTTCTCTGATGTTGAATAACAGATACCACGTCCCGTTACTGTGTTGCCGCCATCGCTCGTTACATTACCACCCCCATACGCCCCGGTCGCTTCGGTAGTAACAGACTCACTGGTGGTAACAGATGGTAGAGTACCAGATACCGGAGTAAGAAAAGTAACGATATTACCGTATTCCGTACCAACACTATTGGTCGCATAAGCCCTGACTAAATATGTATTTCCACCAGATATGCCCGCAGCAATACTGCTTGTGAATGCACCCGTTCCCGATCCGTCCGTAGTATGATCTGACGATACAGTTGGAACGCCAACGCTCCAACATATCCCACGAGCCGTTACCGTTGCCCCACCATCAAGCAATACATTACCGCCTCCCGTTGCGGTTGTTGAAGTTATCGCTGTAATTCCGCTAGTAATTACGGTAGGTTTCGTTGCCGCACTTCCGTAGGTATGTGTCATAAAGAAGTTACCCTGACCGTATCCAATCAGCGTAAACATTGATAATATTAATGTGATATATCTCATTAGTTTCCGTATCCTTTCGTTCCATTCCACCATAAATACTCGCCATCATAGTACCACGAGAATACATCGAACCCGCCCGAAGTAACGGTAAACGTATCTGCCGCACTACCGATTGCAGAACTCATCTTAATATTTGCCGTTGCGTGGTGAATATGTACCGTATAGGCTCCCGAAGGCCCAAGAATTGATAGGTTGCCCGTTGCTCCATCAATCAGGTTCGTCATTGTCAGTATCACGTTCCCGGTAATCGCCAAAGTAGCGTTCTGACCTGCTGAACAATCCCACGCTGCCGCCCCTGCCGACATGGTTAGGTTTTGATGTGCATACATTATTTTATCTGATTTCAATCCTATCTGAGTTTGAATTGACGATGTTACATTATCCAAGTAACCAATCTCTGTCGCTGATACGTTTCCGATTGAAGTGGTCGACGGCAGTACAACCGTTCCGGTGAAAGTCGGACTCGCCAATGTTGCTTTCAATATCATTTGATCGTACACATCATTCCGTGTTGGAACAGTAGTTAATCCATCCCATCCCGCACCAAACGCAGAATTGTTAACCGATACAGAAGTTGATGTAAAGTCTCCGGTTGCCGCATTAAACTGTAACGATGCGGCTCTTGTCTTTGGTGCAAGGCTTCCGGTTGATGAGTTTGTAAATAATGGGAAACATTGTGTGTCTGCGGATTCATCTGCTACCGTTACCGTTGCCGCATTACCAGTTATATTAGTTTGATCGCCCGTGTTTGTTCCTGCTACCGATGCCGTATTCGCAATCGTGAGCGTATATCCTCCTGCGTTTGATAATCCGTGTATTCCAGTCTTTAAAGCGGCATGAGTGGATACTGCCCCGCCAGCTTCTTTCCCATTAAATGTATTCCAATCCGTTGAAGTTAGCGCACCCGTTACTGAAGTGGATGCCGTTGCGATAGATACGGTGTGTGTATCACCTGATGAATTTACTGCGATTGGTGCAGTACCAGCGATTGCCTGAGTTGCACCTGACTGAGAATTGATCGAAGTAATACCTCCCGCCGAACTACCTTCTTTGTCCGTCCAGCTCAGCACACCTGATCCATTTGTGGTTAGTACCTGACTATTGGTTCCATCGTCACCCGGCCAAGTATAGATATGACCGCCAAAGTGAGTGTTTCCAACTACATGAAGTGGAGCGTCAGGTGCTGTTGTCCCTATGCCGACATTGCCATCGTTCTTTATATACAATCTTGACGTACCACTTGCATATGGATCACCATCTTGAGCATTACTTTGCGAAAAAGATAAATCACCATAAGTTATTCTGTTTAACTGAATCATCCAATTTCTATTCGCTGCCGTATTGTAGGTATTATTTAAGAGTAAAGCAGTCGAGTTGCCAGTTGCTCCTGATGAAGATAGTGTTAGCAACGATGCAGGTGCAGTCGTGCCGATACCGACATTGCCATTACCAAGTATAGCCATTTTAGTTGTGGGTAAATCGCTAAAACTTGTACTTGTAGTTTTAGTTTGAAAGTATAAATTACCGAATGAATTTGTACCATCCCAAGATTTATCTGCCACAATCCCGGCAGGATAAAAATCTGCACCATTACCGTAATCATAATGACGAAACATAAGCGCACCAGCATCGGAGCTATTCCCTGAAGGGCTATTGGTAATTGTTAATACCTTAGTTTCCCCTGCTCCGTAGGCATGAGTAGACACCACTTCTAATTTTGACCCCGGTGCGGTCGTACCTATGCCGATATTGCCATCTGGCAATATTGAAAGTCTTGCATCTGCAATAGTGGCATTGTGATAATCTGCAACATTATTCAATAGAAAGTGCATTTCTGGTTGTACTTCTGCGGTTGTTCCACGCACTAAAATAGCCGCCTTTGAATAGGTTGTCGGGTAGCCATTTAAACCAAATTGTATTCCAGTATATTGTCCTGCAACGTCAATATCTCCTGATACTCTGAGTGGAAATACATCAATAGCAGATGTTTCAACGTGAAGGGTAGTCTGTGGTGCAGTCGTTCCTATGCCGACATTACCGGTTCCAGTAATTCTCACCTTTTCAGACAGTCCGCCACTATAAGTTGAAAATGCAATGTGCGATGTTGATGATGGTGAGGCATCCACAGCACCTGTAATATTTGCACTTTCAGCATCATTATCCGACCACCAACTTATTTTAGAGCCAGCTTCAAAGTCATTTTTGTGTGATAAACGGATTCCTTCATTTATACCCGCCCCAAGATTTTCCACGTCTAGTTTAGCCCCCGGTGTAGTCGTGCCTATGCCGACATTACCCCCGTATGGCTGAAGCGACAGGTTTTTACTATTTGAAACCCCAGTGTTGTTTGCAAAAATATAACCAAAATCCTCACTTGTTAGATATCCCATTCTCAATCCTAAAC
>Ga0268280_1000292_pt1 | contig 46162 bp, 43 predicted proteins | sample saktaG_9_FD_190139 | JGI IMG/M metagenome (GOLD analysis project Ga0268280, IMG submission 190139) | Saline water microbial communities from Sakinaw Lake, British Columbia, Canada - sak_2011_5_24_40m | ecosystem: Environmental > Aquatic > Non-marine Saline and Alkaline > Saline ...
GCCATGCGGTGCTGATGAGACGGATTCACCATGACTGGTTTGACAGGGATTATGTATTGCGTTTTTTCGGAAGTAAGGACGGGAAGGCACGAAGAGCATACCTTGTGTTTCTTGAGGAGGAGATGGGTATTGATCGTGAGTCGGAACTCTCGGGAGGCGGTCTGGTTCGTTCGCATGGCGGATGGGTGGAATGCGGCGTGCTCACACCATTCAGGAACATCGAGCAAGTTCATGCGAAAACAATCACAGGAAAACGTACATTTCTGATACAACAATTGCCATGTTCAAAGAACCGATAATCAACAACAGGTGTTATGCCGACGATAGCAATGTTCTATGGAATTATAATCAGAATGTATTGTTCACCGGGTGAGCATAATCCTCCTCATATTCACGCTTACTATCAGGAATTCAAGGCGATTATTGATATAAATAATTGTGAATTGTCGGAGGGAAGGCTGCCATCGAAGCAACTGAAGCTTGCTTTGGCGTGGGCCGAAATTCATAAGGAAGAACTTTTGGCAGATTGGGAACTGGCTTCGAATGGAGAGCTTCCGTTTCCCATCAAACCATTACAATAAGGAGATCATCATGTATCCTTCAGTGATAAGTGTAAGGCCATTAAACGATTACAAGTTATTGCTTGTGTTTGAAACCAGTGAAAAAAGAATTTTTGATGTAGCACCCTACCTCAATACTGGAAAATTTGCAGAACTGCGAAACCCCTCGGTATTTCATTCGGTAATGGTCAAGTTCGACACGATTGAATGGTCAAACCAGTTAGATATCGATCCGGAGTTTTTGTATGAAAAAAGTGTAAAAGCTGAGGCTTGACTGTTTGTTCTTTACCGATACCCAAGCCAAAAAGGATTTGACTTCTCAATATCAATTACAGATAGCCATGAAAGCGCATACTGTTTCCGTGTTTGATATGAGACCGCCAGAGAAGTTACAATTGGTTGAAGATCTCTGGGATGATCTTGCGGCTACCCCGGAAGATGTTCCCGTTCACGAATGGCAGAAGATGGAGTTGGCTCGTCGCAAGAGTAACCTGTTGAAAAACCCTGCTGCGGTGCTTTCCTGGGCCGAGGTTAAACGTAATGTATGCAGCAGTCATGTCTCCTGATCTGATAATATTGCCAGACGCGCAGCAGGATATTAATGATTTATGAGCATTCCATTCAATCCCTCACGGTGTACTGTGTTTTCCATACATCCCGGAATCCAATGAAGTGGCACAGTCGCCTGTTGCTGCGTGTCGCTTGATGGACAATCCTCTATTGAATGAACGTTTTACCTGGTGTTTAATCAAAAAAGACGCATTTGGTCTTAGCAGATTGAATGATTTGCACTTGCCTTGTCGGCACTACTCGTTTTAATATTGCTGGTTTCTGGATCGGTCATGCGTTCTTGTGGTTGGCTATACCCTGAAACATCCTGCAGTTTTTCATGACTGTCAGAGAACCTCAGCATAAAGTTAAGGAGCACCTCTCCGTAGAAAACATTGATCTTGTTGATGATGAGTTCGTCACCATCCACCTGTTTTGCCACCGTTACCAGACGCTCAAGTTTTTCATGGATGGAAAATACATCGCGTTTAATTTGTTCAGCGACAGGAAGTGTTGAGTCCTCAAAAACAGTGTTCATCTGGACACCAAGAGCTGAGACGTATTGAGCAATATCCCCGATTTTAAGCTGCAAATCGTTACCCGCCTCCATCCGTGATATCTTGCTGGGGTCGCATCCCATTCGTTGAGCCAGCTCCTTTTGAGATACTTTCTTCTCCATTCTCATGAGAAGGAGTTTGTTGACAATCCGGCTCTGTGTTATTTCCTGCGCAACAAGATTTTTGACCGCTTCATCTCCACAAAGAAATGCTGCAGCATCTGCCGCCGAACTGAATCTATTGGTTTCCATGTGATCGCTATTGTTTTTATAACGTGATGTTATTGGCCAATACTTTTGATGCTCTTCCTGGCTTGCCGCAAATCAGCCTGCTGCGTCTCCTTTGTTACCGATTCCCAATACATAGATCATTCGGCCGGAAAAGCTGAGATAAATATATAGTCTTGACTCTTTTGCTCCAGCCAAACCGCTTTGGCCAATTCTGAATATCCCCTCGGTTTCATGTCGAAAAAAAGAGGGGTTGTATTGGATTTCAGAAAGCGACTTACCATCATCAAGCAACTGTTGTATTTTATCGAGATTGTTGAAACATGAATCGTATTCTCGTGGATGCTTCTTTCTGAACTGGCGAAACGCTGATGCTGTTGCCAAAGAAGTATCGATTGACCATTTCTCTTGTGTTGCAGCCTTTATACCATGCAATAATTTGCGCTATCAGCAAGAATTTATAGAAAAATGCATTTTATGCAATAATCTTGTGTCGTTGCAGGTTAACTGCCGGTGCCTTTGGCTCATAGGGGACATCCAGTAATGAAAACTCTAAACACAAAGTATTTTAGATAAAGAACAGTCCCACCGAGTGCTTGAAAACGCACGAATTGAAGTGGCGGGTTGCTCACCGGTAAAGAATCTCTTACCTTATCGTTATCTGGTATGCGACATGCTGATGAACTGCTGTCAGCATTTTTTGTCCAGGTTCCAAGATTCGAGTGAGAGTGCCTAAATGTTCCCCACGAGGTCTCGCCGTTTTCGCGCACAAGAACGCCTTTTTCACAGGTGCTTATATATTTTCTAAACTCTTTTTTTCACTTTCCTCGACACGTTCTTATGCCGAAACTTGTCTACCAGTTCAGGATAACCCTGAATGTGATCACACCTGTGGTGTGGCGGGTCATCCGCATAGCTCAGGAGAGTACTTTCTGGGATCTGCATGTGGCCATTCAGGATGCAATGGGATGGATGGATTATCACCTGCACGAGTTCAGACGGGGTGTACAACCAGGCGCCACAGGCCACCGGATCGGTATCCCTATCGAAGGAGAGGATGATTTCCGCCCGAGTTCACCACTTCTTCCGGGATGGCAGGTACCGATTGATGAGTATTTTCACGAACCAGGCATGAAGTTGTATTACGAATATGACTTCGGCGACGGATGGCGGCATGAGGTACTCCTCGAAGGGATACTGCTTCGGGAGAAGGGGGTGAAATATCCGAACTGTATTGCGGGGGCCCGAACAACACCCCCAGAAGATTGCGGCGGCCCTCCCGGCTATTATGCATTGCTCAATACGCTGGCTGACCCTGAATCTGAAGAGTATGCGGAAACCGTCACGTGGTTGCGCTATCACGTCCGGAACTACCTGCCGCTCGAACCCGACGCGTTCGATATCAGCAAGGTCAGATTCACCAGTCCGGTAAGGCGTCTGAACAGACTGTTAAATGAGTGAATCAATATCTCAGATATCTTTGGGGACGTTGTTCAATAAGAGAAGAAGTCCGTCTTTATTCTTATATTGTTCATATTACATGTTCAGTCAGCAAAACATGTGAGGAGCTGAAATGCCGAGAGGAGCGAGACTTGATGCGCCGGGAACATTGCACCATGTGATTATCCGCGGGATAGAGCGTGGTGCTATTTTTACTGACGATGAGGACCGGAAAGAGTTTCTGCATCGTATGGGCACCCTTGCGAAGGGTTCCGGTACAGCTATTTATGCCTATGCGCTGATGACGAACCATCTGCACATCCTGCTCAAGAGTGGCGAGAGCGGACTTTCAACCTACATGCGCCGCCTGCTTTCCGGTTATGCCCAGTTCTACAACCGTCGTCATAAAAGAGCCGGGCATCTCTTTCAGAACCGTTATAAGTCGATTATCTGTGAAGAGGAGGCTTATTTTGACAAGCTGCTTGCCTATATCCATCTCAATCCACTGAAGGCGGGCATTGTTGAGTCTTTTGAGGAACTTGCACGATACCCGTGGAGCGGCCATGCGGTGCTGATGAGACGGATTCACCATGACTGGTTTGACCGGGATTATGTATTGCGTTTTTTCGGAAGTACGGACGGGAAGGCACGAAGAGCATACCTTGTGTTTCTTGAGGAGGAGATGGGTATTGATCGTGAGTCGGAACTCTCGGGAGGCGGTCTGATTCGTTCGCATGGCGGTTGGTCGCAAGTGCTGTCGATGCGCAAACAGGGGTTGAAGGAGCAGGGTGATGAACGGATTCTGGGGAGCGGGGAGTTTGTGCAATCGCTGCTTAAAGAGGCCGAAGAGTCTGTTGCTAATCAGCTTCCTGCAGGTGAGCGCCTGGAACAGGTGCGGCATGACATTGCTGAGGCTTGCGAGAACGCCGGTATCTCCGTCGCATTTTTTCGATCAGGGAGCCGGACCGGAACACTGCCAGCATTGAGAAAGTCTCTCGCTGTAAAGTTTACCGGTGAGTATGGACTGTCAATGGCCGAGACCGCCCGTCAGCTGGGCGTAACGACAGGCGCAGTGAGCTCTATGATACGAAAAAGATGACCTATCATTGTGTTCCATGACGATGGATATCACTACCATCAATAAAGTAATTTATCCGGTGATGTTTTTGCGAAATTATCCAAAATGATTAGATTGATCAAAACGGATAAAATGTGCTGTATTGGAGAAGCGAACACCACATTACCGTCTCGCCGAGGTTCAAGCTATCGTCGCAGACAAAAGCTCCCGACCTTTTCCTATAACAGCATTACGTGGAGGCTTGTCATTGGGATTAACTGAGGTTGAATGCGTCTGGTTGTGCTTGCTCGTACACGATCCGATTTTTACAAATCCATGACAACTCTTACCGATCATCAACTATGGCAGGATGTCTATCATGGTGAGACTCAGGGTGGTGTAGCTTTTTATATCAAGATTACCGGTTATGCTGATGGAAGAGCGCCTGTGATTCAGTTTAAGGCAAAATGAAGTGAGGTTCCGATGAAATGTCCTGTATGCGGCCATCCCGATATGGTCAATAAAGTTCTTGATGAAACGCTTGCTTATGGAGGGCAATCGCTGACTTTGCACGCAATGCATGGAGAGTTCTGTTCGCATTGCGGCGAAGGCATTTGGGACGAAGAGAGTTATCGGCGGTATACCGAGGCGCAGGCCGGGTTGTTACGTGCGGTGAAGGGTGATGTCGGGGAAAACATTCGTCGCATCCGTAAAAAACTCAATCTTACCCAGGCTGAACTTGCATCTGTGTTCGGCGTCGGGAAAATGGCTTTTTCAAGATATGAAAGAGGTGAAAGCCGACCTCCTGCTCCGCTGGTCAAGTTATTGAAACTCATTGATCGCCATCCGGATTTACTCGGGGAGATGCGAAACATTTGAGGCATATTTCCTGCTGATGAACGGCTGGCAAGCGTAACGCTCCCGACACTCAATTGATCGCAAACTCCGGAAGTGATCAAGCGAGGATTGGTTCGCCATGAAATACCGGTGTTCAGGCTTAGCCGTTGACCGATCTTTTCAGGGCTTGGGTTAGGGTGGGCAGGTATTGTTTGCAATTATCCAGTGCGGGAAAACAGATACCTATGAAATTATCCCTGCCCGGAAAATGAGCGATACCGACCGATATTTTTCAGACCCAAAGGTAGTTGAGCATTTACAGCACGCTCTTCAGCTAATTGAGGAGGATAAAACCACGGTTCTCAAAAAATCAGATATCAAAAACCTTCTTGGTCTTGATTAATGGGGGATGCTTGAAGAATTTATTGATCATCCTTTTGCAGGAACAGGTCAGCCTTCAATCCTCATTTTCTGCCGAGCTGGGGCTCGGCGCTCCCATGTATGGGAATTCAAGTTACACTGTGTGCGGTGTTTCAGGATGCATGCTTTTTTTACTGGGGAGGAGAAAAAACGTCGTTAAAAAATTTATCCTTTTCAAGACTATCCTGCCAGATGCGATGGCGTTTTACGCTTTCAACCTTTTCTTCTTTTGGGAGAGACAAATATCTGACTGCATTGGCATAGCCGAGTTCCTTGAAAAGAATTTCAGTAACCTTATTGATCAGATCTTTATCAGGCATTAATTTTGTTATGCTCATAGCAACTCCTCTTTTTCGCAAAACATTACTGGATTACCAACCCGGATCGCAGGGTTAATGGTTTTACTTTTCTTGGCAAATTTATCGTCACAGGTAATCAACTCTGCTTTAAATGATTCGGAATATGCAAGATGAGCTGCGTCGGCAACTCCAAGACCTTGGGTTACAAAGAATTCAGCCCGATTCCTTGTCAACAGGTTATTGGCCTCTGAACTGCTTTGAGTTTTTCCTATCAAGTAAAGCAACTCTGCGCGTTCTATCTCATTAGTTGTTGCTTCTATTTCTTTTATATGTACAGGTGACCATACCATCTGAAATTTCTTTTTCTCAACAGCGGACAAAATCAAGTGAACCGCCGAGGTTTCCATGCGGATTCGTGTGAAAGTCTGGTAATCGTAAGGTCTAAAGGGTACAGACGTCAAGGTATATTTTTCTCAGCATCGCTCTCCTTTCTTGCAAATATATTCAGAGTTATCATAAATGAAAATGATTATTCTGTGAACCACTCTGCCTCTTTGAGAATCAATGGTGACGTGATGGATGCATTCCACAGCCAAAGTTGGCAGGACGGAGGAATAGGGGATGCAGCGCTGGAAAGTGTTGTCTGGGTAAAGCTGGTATCTGTCGCATCGAACAGGCGGTTCAGCGCTGCACGGCTGGTATGCATTTTTTTTGCCATCGATGTTTTGGTGATCTATTGCATGGCTTTATTATTCTTTACTTCGTAAGGCTCCATGATATAGCCGAGGCAATCCTGCAGAATAATCTTCACATCGCGGGTTAACATCGATGGCACGACCGGCACCCTGGTGAGAATGCGGTTCTCGCTGAAAAGAAGGTAGCGGTCGGTGACGTCGAGGTTCAGGTTGTCGATGACCATGAGCGGCGGACGGCCGTTACGGTAACGACCCAGTTCCGTTCCCTCTGGCATCCTCTCGAAATTGAGCGTTTCGAGGTCCTCACGAAAACAGAGATCAGTATCGTCATCGCACCGGTCGAATCCTGGCCGTATGCCTTCAGAGAGGATTATCCTTGCTGTGGTATGGTACAGATCGTTATGGTGATTGGCCGGTGGAGTGAAAAGGCTCTCTTCAGGCAGTTCAAGGCAATGCCGGAGATAATTTTCCACATGCTTTGTCCCTGCCGCATCACCTGAAACTCCGCATTCAAGCGTGACCGCAGGGCAAATCGCGGAGAGTGCGACCGCAAGAACTTCGTGCGGTTCGGTAAACCAGACAATGGTTTTGCTGAACCGACGGGCAAGAGAGAGGGAGTTTTGGTCGAGCCGGTTGACGCAGCCATAGTGCGGGTTTTTGCCGGTGTTGTTGTGCAGGTCGATGCCGGCAAGCGGAGCCGCCTTGACGATTTCCGCCAGAACATGCCGTGCAAGCAGGTGTTCCGGATAGCGTTCCCCCTGCCAGATGCGATTGTAATCGGCCTGCTCATCGAGTTTCCTCACGCCCCGTACAGCAGCGGCGACGTTGCCGACAAACAGCAGCAAAGGTCTCGGCAGCCGATGGAGTGGCGCCCCGAACCCGTTGAGGAGTTGCTGCATGGCTGCAAACCCTGTGGTTTCGTTGCCGTGCAGCAGTATCGAAACGAAGAGCGGAGCTCCTTTTTCACCCTCGATACGGATGAGAGAAGGGCCGGGCAGGATCGAGCCGAGTTTTTCGATCGCGATTCCGGTGAACCCGTCGGGAAGTCGATCGAACAGATGCAGATCAGGCGGATGATAATGGTTCAGGTGCTCCATTCGTGTACAGGAATGTTTTTTCTCTGGTTTTCGAGGTATGCCTGGGTCATCGCCCTGAAATCGGGGCCGTGACGCCTGATGAAGGTTTTTTGCCACCAGGCGCCGTTCCGGCGCGTCGCTACGCGTCTTGCCAGAATATCGACAAGGTAGTATCTCAGTTCATGACTGTCGATTCCTCGTTCGGCAAGAGCTTTAATGGCTCCGGGGATCAACTGTTGCAGCAGAAGAGTATCCACAGGCATGGCGTTTCCCGAACTCCAGGTGACCCTGGCGTCAAGCCCGAAGCGTGAGGCGGCGTAAAAGTTCGAGCGAGCATGTTCGAACGATATCGCAGCCTGCGGAACTTCGGGCTGCAGATAAAGTGTCGCGCCATAAAAAAAGAGGATATTGGCTACCATGTCCGGAATCGAAGGCCCTGCCGGTGGTACGCGATGTTCAATCCGCACATGAGGGCGACCATCCTCACCGAACCCTATCAGAGGGCGGTTCCAGCGCCAGATGGTTCCGTTGTGCAGCCGCAGATGGTTCAGCAGGCTGAAATCCTCGTCGAAGGTGACCGGCAGGAGCGCCGGAAATCCGTCGAGATTTTCGAGGAAGACCTCTTTGAGTGAATCACGGACGTAATCCCGTCCGAACGTGACACGCGAAACCACTCTTCCGGAGAGATCAACAAATGCTGGGGTTTTCACGGCCTGTTCGAACAGGGGAATGCGTGTCTCATCCCAGAGCTCCATGCCGAAGAGGAACGGGGAGTTGGCTGTGAGCGCGACCATCGGCGCCGACAGCACATGGGCGATGTTGTAAACGGCAGCCGCCTTGCTGATCGGCACCTGAAAGTGGATCTGCAGTGATGTCGTTGCCGCTTCAGCCATGACATCATGATGGACGACATCCAGCGAATCCTTCTCTCCCTCTATGTGAATTTTGAGCGGGTGACGGGATCTCGATCGCAGGATTTCGTGGTTCAGCGCGTGAAACCTTTTCAGTGAAGAGATGTTCTCGAGCGTCAGCATTCTGTCCTGCAAGGTCGGCAGAATGCCGGTCAGAAGGGTATTGCACCCCATGTCACGGGCATTGATGGTGCAAATATTCCAGAGCTTCAGCAGTTCGTTCTTCAGAAATTCCGGGAGATGGCAATCCAGCGGATGCGGTGTAATATTGAGTTCAAAGTTGTATTTTGACAGCTCGGGCACTACCAGAGGATTGTTGACCCGTTGGAGGAACTCCTCGTTTCTCGGGGTCGGAGCGCAATGCTGATCGATGAGCCATGCTTCGAGTTCGAAGCCGCACATCTCCTGGTGATTGTCGAAGAGATCCGAGGTAAACCACTCCATCAGAATCCGCGTTTCCTTTCTCAGATTCTGGTGAAACTGCCTGAAATCCTCCTCGCTGAACTCTGTTTTTGCTATTTCACTGCCCATCGATGACGGGTTATGGTCGTTCTGACGGATAGGGTATCAGGAACAATCTGGATAATAGCATGCTGAGATGCAAATGTTTTGCAGGTTTTATAATTTTCCTGATCGGCAACCATGCGACATATCTTTTTCACCGTTGCTTCGCGGCTTTTGTTGAGCGGTATTGTTGCGGCTTGTTCGCCTCAAAACCATGAGCGGGCGTCAACAGCCCCTCAGGGAAGCGAACGTGCTGAAACGGAGCAGGCTCCGATTCAGGGAGGAGCTCGCGATAGTGGAGTTCCGGAACCGGCAGATGCCGGTTTTGCGCTGATGCAGTATGAACAACTCGGCCCTCTGAGGCTTGGATTACCTGCAGGCGAAGTGCTGAAGGCGCTCGGAAAACCTGATGAAAAGTCGGAACGCAACGTCCGGGCGGCTGATGGTGCGGAGCATCAGAAATGGCGTTACGTTGCACAGGGAATAGTACTTGATATGATTGCTGAAGGCGCAGACAAAGAACAGCAAATTGATATGATAACCATATCGGTACCGTGCCGCTTCCGGACAACAAGAGATATCGGGCTCGGGAGCAGCAGGGGGGAGGCTCTCGAAGCATATCGCGAGGAGATAGCTCAATCGTCCGGAGAGAGTGCGGTCGGGAGCAGTGACGACACTGTTATCGCAGGATCTGTTTACGGGGGAGTTGTGTTCACCATCAAACACGATAAGGTTTCAGGTATTTTTATCGGTGCAGGTGCGGAATAGAGGTGCCATGAAATTATCGGATTCACCATGACTGGTTTGACCGGGATTATGTATTGCGTTTTTTCGGAAGTACGGACGGGAAGGCACGCAAAATATACCTTGTGTTTCTTGACGAAAAGACGGGAATTGATCGTGAGTCGGAACTGTCGGGAGGCGGTCTGGCTCGTTCGCATGGCGGGTGGCCGGAAAGTGCTGTCGGTGCGCAAACAGGGGTTGAAGGAGCAGGGTGATGAACGGATTCTCGGTAGCGGGGAGTTTGTGCAATCGCTGCTTCAAGAGGCCGAAGAGAGTATTGATAATCAGCTTCCTGCAGGTGAACGGCTGGAACAGGTGCGGCATGACATTGCTGAGGCTTGTGAGAATGCCGGTATATCCGTTGCTTTTTTCGATCAGGGAGCCGATGCGGAACACTGCCGGTGTTGAGAAAAAGTCTCGCTGTAAAGTTTACCGGTGAGTATGGACTGTCTATGGCCAAGACCGCAAGGCAGATGGGAGTGACGACAGGCGCAGTGAACTGTATGATACGAAAAAGATGATGTATTGTGAGTTTTATCGCTATTAAACAAAGTATAGAGAACGGCCTGTTGGATTGCAGCCTGACGTGTTTATGCCGTCGGCGCCGGGTTATAGTATCATGTAACGTTTTTACTGTTTGAGTTATTTATGAAAACCACTGCATCAAGGGAGCTGCTTCTCGATCTTTTCGAGGAATATTCGGAATGGTATATCAGCCTTGCAGAGGATTACGGCAGCCTGCCTCGTTCGATTTCAGGCATTGGGAAAAACGGGCGCCAGTTCATCTACTTTCTTGATAGTCTGGAACTGCACCACATGGTACGGAACAAGTTCATGCGCTTTGTGCTCGAGGACTTCAGCGCCATAGCCTACGCATATGGTTCGCTTGATATCCGTGGTGAAAGCGAAGAAGGGGGGTTGGAAGAGGTGCTCGATATTGTTGCGGCTGATACGGAACACTACATCTCAGGCAGCTGGCGGGTGATTCGGGATGCAGAGAGCAAGGTGACGGGTCTGGAGCATGCAGGCACCCGTGAAGGCGATGATCCCGATAAACATTCGGGTTCCTGGTTCCTCAGCGGTTCAATCCGCTTCACCGATGCCGAAAACGTCAGATACAGAGCGTTATGGCATGAGGCGAAACCGGGTGTCGTTTTCAAAGACAGAAACGCTGCGGAGTGAGGCGATAGCTTGAAAAACCATGTTGACTCCTTACCGAAGCGCGTTGGTATGGAACGTGGCGGACAATAAAACCACTTTGCCCCTGGTCGGGCAAAGTGGTTTTATTATGAGAGCGGGAGATTACTTTTTCTGGGTGATGGCTGAAGAGATGCCTGTTGCAACGCCCCGGATAAGCTGAACGGTCGTGATTGCCGAACCGGTGAGGATTGTTGCGCTGAAATTGGTGCAGGGGCGTCGCCTCTTAGGGGTGCAATTCCTCCGGTCTACTCACCTTTAAGAGGCTCTTAACTGTATGGAAGGGGTGTGGCTAAACGGGAAGCACCGTTAAGTCAGATCCGTGAGAGTTCCTTTTCAACTCACGATCCGGCAAGAATGGTCTCGATTTTTTCGGCGAGTTCCTCAAGATTGAAGGGTTTGGTGATGTAATCGACGGCGCCGAGCTGAAGGCCTTTCTGGCGGTCTTCGCTTTTGTCCTTTGCGGTGAGCATGACGAGCGGAATGGAGCGGTATGCGGGATTGGCTTTTATCTGTTCGGTCAGTGAAAAGCCGTCCATTCCGGGCATGGCGATGTCAACCACGAGAAGATCAACCTTCTCTCCGCTTTCCAGAACTGCAAGTGCGGCAAGGGCATCTGCGGCAGTGAGCACAGTGAAATTTTTACCGAGGTTGTGCGCCAGGAGACGGCGGATGTTGGCGGAGTCATCGACGATGAGAATGGTCTGCTCTTTCATGGGGGTTCATTTTGAACATCTGATGAAATCTCTCTTCACCTCTTACTGAAGATGCCGTCCGACAATTTCAAGAATGGAATCCGGTTCAACCGGCTTGGTGATGTAAGCCAGCGGAACGAGCTGTTCGCCTTCGACCAGTTCATGGGCCTGAGCCCTGGCGGTGAGAAAAATAAACGGAATTTTCCTGTGTTCATGATGCGCCAGAAGTTTCTCGCGGAATTCCATGCCGTTCATGACCGGCATCATGATATCGCAGAGGATCAGGTCGGGGCGATGAAGCTCACAGTAGTCAAGCGCCTCGATGCCGTTGGCAACCTCGGCGACAGCGTAACCGGCTTTTTTCAGGATATAGGCAGTCAGGCGTCTTGCATTCGCCGAATCATCGACAAGCAGAATGGATTTATCTTCCGGTCTCATGCCGCAGCCTCAGTTTTGGTTTTTATGAGAGGAAGGCGGACAGTAAAGGTCGTTCCCTCCTGCAGCCTGCTTGTTACGGTTACGGTTCCCTGATGTGCTTCAATGATCTCTTTTACGATGGGAAGCCCCAGACCGGTTCCCTCTATCTCTTCGCCGGGCCTGTTCACCCGGTAGAACTTTTCGAATATTTTTTCCAAATCAGCTTCGGGAATGCCCGGGCCTGAATCTTCAACGCAGATGGAGAGAGCCTCTTCATTCTGCGACAGGAGCACTGAAACGCGGCCTCCGGGCGGCGTGAATTTCAGGGCATTGCCGATAAGGTTGATCGCCGCCTGCTTCAGGGCGTCGGGATCGGCATAAATCTCTGCCGAAGTCGCATGGAGCTCCAGTTTAAGCACGATCTCTTTCTCTTCCGCTCTTTTTTTCAGGCTTCTGCACACCTCGGCCAGAGTCGAAGAGGGGTCGATACGGCTTTTCTTGTATGATACTCTCCCGGAATCGATTTTTGATATCATCAGCACATCCTCGATAAGCGCCGAAAGACGGCTGCTTTCATCGTGAATGATCTTGAGAAACTCCATCATGGTGTCGCGGTCGAGCTCCTCATAGTCCCGCATGATCGTACTGGTGAAGCCGAGTATCGAGAAGAGCGGGGTTCGGAGTTCATGCGAAACCGTGGAGATAAAATCGTTTTTCAGACGGATGTTCTCCCTGATGAGTGATTCGGACTTTTTCTGCTCGGTAATATCCCTGATGATACTGACAAAACGCCGCTGTCCGGCGGCGGTAAACGTTGACGAACTGATATGAACATCGATGCGCAGTCCGTGGCGGGTCACTATCTGCGTTTCAAGCGTTCCGGCCTTCTGCTGCAGCGCACTTTTATAATAGTTTTCCGAAACGGAACGGAACTCCTGCGGGTAGAGTCCGGTGATGGTCATTCCGGCGAGCTCTTCAGGGGAATATTCAAAGAGCAGCAGGGCCTGGCGGTTCCACTCAACCAGAGAGCCTGTATCGACGTCGGCGACGATGATGGCGTCAGGAATCGCCTGAAAAAGGTTGTGATATTTTTTCTGATTCTCCTGAACCCTTTCTTCCGCCTCCTTGCGCTCCGTGATGTCGATAACCAGGCCCCGCAACCCGGCCGTCCCGATTTTTCCGGCGATCGGGGCACTGTAGACAAGCACGGGAAACCTTCTGCCGTCACGTTTTATAGCGGTATACTCATGGCTGCCGAATTCACGTCCGCGCATATTCTTTTCTATCCCGGGCCTCTCTTCCGGCGCAAAGAGCCTCAGGGCATGAATTCCTTTATCCAGATCGTCCTCTGTGTAACCGAAAGCGGTTAATCCGGCCCGGTTCGAATAGGTGACCGTTCCTTTTTGATCGGTTTCAAATACCGGCTGCGGGAGAAGGTCGCTAAGCTCCTTGAACCGTTTGTTGCTTTCGGCAAGAGCCTCCTGATTTTTTCTGACGGCGGTGATGTCCTGCATCAGCGCAAGAACGTGGGAGACGGCCCCGGCGCTGTTCAGCACCGGGCTTATAATGGCCTGCTGCCAGCAGAGATCGCCGTTTTTGCATCTGCGGCTGAACTCTCCCTGCCAGGCCTGTCCGGAGGCGATGGTCTCCCGGAGTTTTCCCTGAAAATCGTCAGGCACAGCTTCAGCTTTTATCAACGTTACCGGCGTTCCTGAATCCTTTTCGTTCATCAGGCATCCCAGTGCGGAAAATGCGGTATTGGTATATTCAATATTGCCCAGTGTATCTGTAATGACTACGGCAATCGGACTCTGGTCCATTGCTGCGGAAAGCAGCCTGACCTTCTCTTTGAGGGCTGATTCGGAGAGGGCGTTTTTCAGCGTTATTTCAAGCCGGTTCCTGTCGACGGGTTTTGTCAGATATTCATAGGCACCCAGCTTGATGCACTGCACCGCCTGGCTGATGTCGCCCGAACCGGATATCATGATAACCGGCAGCAGAAAATTATTCTTCCTCAGATACTGAAGAACCTCGATCCCGCTTCTGCCCGGCATACTGATATCGAGAAGAAGCGCATCGACATGGACGGCATGAATCTGCCGTATGGCTTCGTCACCGTTTTCGGCCATAACGGGGCGGTACCCGAGTTTGCTGACGACAGGGGCGATCATTTTCCTGATGACAGCGCTGTCGTCGACAACGAGGACCGTCGGTTTCTCGCGGGTTGGTGACATGCATCAATGATTACAGGATTCCTTTCACAGGCAACAGGATGAAACTCAGTCACAAAAGAGCACCTTGTACTCCCTGCTGACAAACGTATTGGCAAGACGTCGCAGCTTCAGGGCACTCTGATGCTCCATTTCAAGCACCTTCCACCGGTGCTCATCGGTTGACTCCTTGCCTCGGAGCATCTGGTTCTTTTTGGTCTCGTGATAGGTCAGGTCGATATAGACCCCGAGGTCAATACCTTCGGTTGCAATGGCATAGAGTCCGTCGATAATGAGCAGTTCAATGTGCCGGAAGTCGGTAACAAGGAGGTCGACCTCTTCGGTAATGATATCCACGCAGGGCATTGTTGCCTTAAGGCCGGCGCGAAAATCCGCGATGTTCCGGTCCAGCCACTCCCGGTCGTACTCATCGGGACCGATGGTCTCAAAATTGTTGTGCTCCCTTGCCGCCCGTCTCTTTAACGGCTCAACCTTGTAATAGTTGTCGGTATGAAGGATTTTTACCCTGACTCCCTCTTTTTTCAGCTCAAGAGCCAGAGAGTGGGAGAGTTCCGACTTGCCTGCACCCGACTCTCCCGAAATGGCGACAATAAAACGGTGTCCTGGATGCTCTTCATCCATAGCCTCCTTTTCGACCAGCACCCGTTCAGCGATGACGACCGCCGCTCTCTTGTGTTCTTCACTGATCAGGAGAATATCGCTCAACATGATTGCAGGGGTTATCTGCTGATTTGTTACGCAACGCAGGGAGTGGACCCTTTAAAATAGAACCACATCATTAAATATAAGAAAACTGATTCATCTGTCGCAACTGCGGCCGGGCCATTGGCATTACCCAGCCCCAATCCTCTTGCTTCTCATCGGCGGCCTACTGCAGCGCCCTGATTTTTTCAAAGACGGCAGCATGCGGATGATTTCCGGGATCCTCCCCTGGATCAGGCAGCGTAACGTGTCTTGCAACAACTTCGAGCATGCGCCGGTCGAGATGTCCGGCTATGTCGAACATGCGGGAGGGGTAATGCTTGAGCTCATAGTGGATAAACTTTTCGGTGTGATGCTTTTTCATTTTTCCGAGAAGCTCGGCCATCATGATGGCATCGAGATGCTTTGATACATTGGAGAAGTATTCCAGCGGAAGGTCGTTGGCAAATCCCGTGGCCTGATCAACGCCCATCTTGCGGCAGACCCCGGCAGCTATCTGCGGCCTGATATGTTCGGTCATGAGCGGAATCACCATGAAGTGAGGGATGTACTTGACGATCATGCTGATGGCATGGTAGAGTTCTTCAAGCCCGTCGGTTTTAACGGTGACCAGGGTTTTTGCCCAGGAGATGACCTCCTGCTGCTGCCGTGAGGGAAGCTGGTGCATCACATCCGGCACGGGAAGGCCAGTCCATGCCAGTAATTCTTCCAATTCAATCATAGTGTACGGTATTTGTTTAACATGTTCCTTCCGGGTAAGGAGGCTCCGCTTACGACAATTAATAGAGGTGCCTTTAAGACATTTTTAACAGCGGCGCACTTACGTCGTGCAGTTTATGAAAAAAAAGGAGAACAGGAAACCGGAGAAATAAAAACGACAGGCTGATGATCCCGCGACTTCGTCGGTTTCCGACGTGTTTTCGTGATAAAAAGCGTATAATTATATGGATGCATAACGGGAAGCAATGGTTATATTCAACCTTTTTGCATGATAATGGATAGACGGAACGGGTGAAAAGATATGGTGCTTTTAACGGTTGAAGGGTTACAGAAAAAATATGGTCTGAAACATCTGTTCGAGGATGTCTCGTTCGGCATTGATGACCGTGACAAGATCGGCATTATTGGCGCGAACGGTAGCGGAAAGAGTACACTTCTGAAAATTCTTGCCGGGGTGGAAACGCCTGACAAGGGCAAAGTGATGGTGGCGAACCAGAAAACAATCGCCTACCTGCCACAGGACTCCCCGTACAATCCTGAAGATACGGTTCTGCAGGCCATTCTGAAGTCGAGCGGCAAGGTCATGGACCTCATCTATGAGTATGAACTGGTCTGCAAGGAGCTTGAAACCCGCCACAGCGATGACCCTTCACTGATCGAGCGGATGAGCCGGCTCTCCCATGAGCTTGATGTGAGCGGTGCATGGGAGCTTGAATCGAACGCAAAAACGGTGCTCGGCAAACTCGGCCTTTACGATCTGACAGCAATCATGGGCACACTCTCCGGGGGTCAACGCAAACGGGTTGCACTGGCCCATGCGCTTGTTGTGCCGAGTGACGGTCTTATTCTCGATGAACCGACCAACCATCTTGATGCTGACAGCGTCGAGTGGCTGGAGCAGTATATCCGCCGCTATCAGGGTGCGGTGCTTCTGATCACCCATGACCGTTATTTTCTGGACCGCGTGGCGACACGCATGATTGAGATGGACGGCCGCACGGCCGTCACCTATACCGGAGGGTACTCAAGCTACCTTCAGCAGAAAGCCGAACAGGAGGAGCAGGCGATCAGGGACGACCGCAAGCGTCAGGCACTTGTCCGCCAGGAGCTGGAGTGGATGAGGGGCGGCTGCAAGGCGCGCACGACAAAACAGAAAGCCCGGATGCTGCGGGCAGAAAGTCTGGTTTACGCACCCAAAAAGGAGAAGCAGAAAGAGCTTGAAATAGGTTTCGGCGCAGGACGGCTGGGCGATAAAATCATAGAGTTCCATCAGGTTTCGAAGTCATACGGCGACAAGCTGCTTCTGAAATCATTCGAATACCATCTTCAGAAAGGGGACCGCATCGGCATCATAGGACCGAACGGTTCCGGCAAAACGACTCTTTTTGATATGATAACCGGTCGCGTCAAGCCCGACAGCGGCCATATCGATATCGGCAAGACGGTTAAAATCGGATACTACGATCAGCAGAGCAGGGGGCTTGATGACTCCAAAAGGGTGATCGAGTTCATTCAGGAGCATGCCGAGCAGATAAAAACCAAAGACGGCAGCGTTTTTTCCGCAGCGAAAATGCTTGAGCGTTTTCTGTTTGCTCCCTCCACCCAGTACAGTTATATCAGCACCCTTTCGGGCGGCGAGCGCAGGAGACTCTATCTGCTCAAACAGCTTATAGATTCGCCCAATGTGCTCCTGCTTGACGAGCCGACAAACGATCTTGATATTCCGACCCTCCGGGTGCTTGAGGATTATCTTGACACCTATGAGGGATGCCTCATCGTGGTCAGTCACGACCGGTATTTTCTTGACCGTACCGTCGAGTATATTTTCGCCTTCGAGGAGAACGGCCTTATCCGCCGCTATCCAGGCAACTACACGCTCTATCTGGACCTGAAAGCTTCTGAAGGGCAGAAGAGCGACAAAAAACCGCTGAAAAAAGAGGCGGCGCCTCCCAAACCGGCACCACTTACGCAGGTAAAGCCGCAGGGGAGGCTCAGCAGCAAGGAGAAACGTGAACTTGAGTCGCTTGAGCGGACGATTCAGGACGCTGAAAGCCGTCAGTCGGAGATTGCCTTGCACCTGGCTTCAGCAGGTAATGATTTCGAGCTGCAGCAGAAGCTCGGTTCAGAGCTTCAGACTCTGCAGAAGCAGCTTGAAAAAGAGATGGCCCGCTGGACGGAACTGGCCGAGCAGGCATAAGTGAGCCTGTTTGTGGTCATCAAATTTATCTCATGATGATAACTGCCGCCGAAATCATCGCAGCGCTCGAAGCCGCAGGGAACCCTGAAGCTGCCCGTTTCGCACTGAGGTTTTTCAGGACCGGCCCCGGAGAGTACGGCGAGGGTGACCTGTTCCGCGGCATCCGTGTTCCGGTGCTGAGAAAGCTCTCCCTGACGCTGGACGAAGTTCCGATGGAGGAGGTTGTCCGGCTGCTTGCCTCACCCTTTCATGAAGACCGCCTGCTTGCCCTTCTCCTGCTGATCCGCCGGTTTTCCCGTGGCGGGGAGAGTGAGCGGCAGCGCGTTTACGATATCTACCTTTCTCATACGCGCTATATCAACAACTGGGATCTGGTTGACATCTCTGCAGGGCACATTGTCGGGAGATATTTAGAGGAGCGCGACCGGAAGCCGCTCTACCTGCTTGCCGGGTCGGAGAGCCTGTGGGAGAGGCGGATTGCGATCGTGGCAACCTCTCATTTCATCCGCCGTCATGAGTTCAGCGATACCCTCGCCATTGCGGAGCTACTGTTGCATGACAGGGAGGAATTGATTCACAAGGCAGCGGGATGGATGCTCCGGGAGGTCGGCAAAAGGGATAGAGAGGCAGAGGAAGGGTTTCTGCGGAAATACTGCCGGATCATGCCGAGAGTCATGCTTCGCTATGCCATCGAGCGTTTCCCCGAAGAGAGCCGCCGGCTCTACCTGAAAGGTCAGCTATAAGCCGCGATCACCACTTTCATTACCTTGTATCCGGTTTATTCCTCACTGTTCCGCGCCTTTCTCTTTCACCTTAAAATCAGGATGACCGGTCTGCCAGAGGCCGAAACTCAGGACGTCGGAAAGACTTTCGAACGCCTTCGTTTTGGAGTTGCCCATCCCGTGACCGGCCCTGTCGTCGGCAAAAAAGAGCACGGGCCTCTCTGACGAAGTTGCCTGCAGCAGACGGGCGGCGAACTTTGCCGGCTGCCAGGCGATCACTCTCGGGTCGTTGAGACCGGTGGTGACCAGTACCGCAGGATAGGATACTCCGTCCCTGATGTTGAGGTAGGGGTCCATTTCGATCAGCGCCATGCACTCCGCACGGTTTTTGACCGTGCCGAACTCGGGGACATTGACCGGTCCGTTGGGACTTTTTTCGCCGCGCAGCGGGTTCATGGCTCCGACCTGGGCAATGACGGCGCCAAAAAGGTCAGGCCTTTCGGTCATGGCCCTTCCGACAAGGATTCCTCCGGCGCTTGCGCCGTTGATGGCTATTTTACCGGCACCTGTGTAGCCTTTTTCCTCAAGGTATTCCGCGCAACTGATCAGGTCTTTCCAGCTGTTCGGCTTGGTGGTTTTCATGCCTGCTTTGTGCCAGCTGTCGCCACGCTCTCCGCCCCCTCTGACGTGGGCAAATGCAAGAACGCCCCCCCTCTCTGTCCAGAGCAGCATTCCCGGACTGAAAAACGGAGTGATCGATTTGCCGTAGGCTCCGTATCCATAGATAAAAGCGGGGTTTCTTCCGTCTCTTTTCATCTCCTTCGGGTAGATTACGGAGAGCGGCACCAGGGCGCCGTCATGTGAAGGGATCATGAGCTCCTCGATGACAAGGCCGCGGTACTCGGGATACTCTGCCGGGGATGAAAAGGTCTCATTGCGGAATTCGCTTTTTGCCGCATCGAAGCGGTAGCGCCTGTAGTCGTTGCTCCATCCTGCGATAATTATCCAGAGATCAGGATAGCGGAATCCTTTCGATGAAATGTTTATCGTGCCGGCCTTGAACGGCAAAGGGAGTTCTGAAGCCGTAACGCCGCCGTACTCTTTGCGGAAAATTCTGGCCTCAACGCCGTTGAGCGACTGGGTGTAATAGATGGCGTCGCCGGTAAGGGCGAATGAGGTGAGCATGGCCACCGGATCTTCGGCAATGACGGTTTCGGCACCGGGAATGTCAGGGTTTCCGAGTGAGGTTTTCACCACCTTGAAACGGGATGCGTTTTTGGGCGTATAGAGATAAATGTCGCGGTCGGTAACGGCGAAATCATGAATGTTGTCCGGGGGTGAAATAAGCGGCCTCCAGCTGACTCTCTGTTCTGAAAGAGCCCGGAGCGGGGCATAAAAGACGGTGAGCCTGGGGTCAACGTTTGATACTGTTGCAAAAAGGAGACCGCTCTTTCTGTCATACTCTACCGCAGGGATATCTTCGCTCCGGATATGCAGCTCCGGATTTGTCGCATTTGAAAAGATCTCGCGGTCGGATGAGGGATCGGTTCCGACACGGTGCAGAAAGGTTTTACTGTTGTGCTGGGGATTCTCTCCGGAGCCCGAAGGCCGATTGAGCCGGTTGTAGAGAAATGAACTGCCGTCAGGGAGCCATGAAGGGGAGGCAAAGCGGCAGCGGTCGATTTTTTCCGGATAGAGAGTGCGGCCGGCCACATCCATTATCAGCAGGATGTTGTCTTCCGAACCGTTGGCAGAGACGGCAATGGTCACTTTTGAGCCGTCGCCGGAAGGGGCGATGGCGCTGATCACATACTCTTTTCCGCTACCGGCAAAGAATCTCCGGGCATCGAAGAGCAGGGATTCCCTTCCTTTGAAGCCGTCCCGCCAGAAGAGCCTGCCGGTTTCGTCCGCAGGCGTTTCCATGAGGTAGAAATAGCGGTCGTTGTCGGTGATGGAGAGGTCATACACCTTGACGGATTTACGGCTGTCGAAATCGCGCATTTTTTTAATCAGATCTCTTCTGCCCGGGATTCTCTCCAGCACGGAGCGCGCAGCGTCAGCCTCCTCTTTGATCCAGCGGCGAACAAGAGGATTTTCAAGCTCTTCAAGAGATCGGAAGGGATCTGCAACCTTTTTTCCGTAGTAATCCTCAACAACACCGGACTGAGGCGGAGCTGAACGCCGGGGAGACCGAAGCCTCTCTTCAGCTCCCGCAGACAGATGGGGGGAGAGCAGAAAAAGGGATGTAAAAGCGAAGAGCAGGATGCGCTGGGTCATGGTATCGGTCTGTAATGAATAGGAACGTCTTAAAGAGGTCAGTTTCCGGCAAGTTTTTTCAGCAGGAATGCCATGGATCTGCCGAGATCCTCCATGTTCTCCATCCCTTCGCGGTCGTTTTCCACTTCACTGCCCTCCCGTCCTCCGAAGCCGAGATTCCAGTAGGTCGAGCCGACAGTGAACATGCCGGAGATCTGGAAGAGGTGGTTGATGGTGTCGAAGGCGTGTATTCCTCCGCCCCTGCGCAGTGAAACGACCGCGGCCCCCGCCTTGCGGCGAAAGAGGCTGCCGTTGACCCGCGAAACAAAACCCGACCGGTCGATCAGCGCCTTGAGTTCCGGAGTGATGTCGGCAAAATAGGTGGGAGAGGCAAGGATAAGGCCGTCGGCTGCAAGCATTTTTTCAAAAATACCGTTAAAACAGTCGTTTTTCGTCGAGCACTGCCGGTTTTTGAGTTCAACGCACCGGTAACAGGAGAGGCATCCCCTGATGTCTGTGCCGCCGACCTGCAGAAGTTCAGTCCCGATCCCTTCCGCTTCAAGTGCGGAGAGTGCCTGCATGAGAAGTTTACTGGTGTTTCCCTCTTTGCGCGGGCTGCCGTTTATACCGAGTACTTTCATAGGTGAATCTTAAATGCCTGGGTCTATTCACAGCAATTTGAGTTTTTCCGCCGCGTGAACGGCTTTATCTGCGGTGTCAGACAGAATAGTCTTATCAGGGAAAAAATACAAAATAAAGGGGATTTTCAGATGAGCCTGAAAAAGCCGTGGCCTGACGGTATCATCAAGGCATACCGGTCAAAGATCGGTTGATGTGACAACTGCCCGGATTTTTTCAAGAGCGGAAAGCATATCTTCGGGCAGCGGGGCGGTGAAGGAGAGCGGTTCGCGGCTTGTCGGCTGATGAAACGAGAGCGTTTCGGCGTGCAGCGCCTGGCGCGGCAGGAGTTCGAGGATGTTTCTGACGAATCCTTCGCTTCGGCTGAAGGGGAGGGTGCGCAGAGAGGCCCCGCCATAGGTTTCGTCGCCGAGGATCTGGTGGCCGAGGTGCTGCATGTGTGCCCTGATCTGGTGGGTTCGCCCTGTGTGAAGCCTGAGGGAGAGCACGGAAAACCAGCGGAGGTTTTCGGTGACCGTATAGTCGGTGACCGCCGTTTTCCCGTCTTTGCCTTCAAAAGGGAAGTTCGCCATGACCTTCCGGTCTTTTTTCGATCGTCCGATATTGGTTGTTATGGTGCCGGATGGCGGTTCAGGAACGCCCCAGACAATCGCCTTGTAGATTTTCACCACCTGCCGGTCGGCGAACTGGCGGGCAAGACGGTGGAGTGCAACGGGATTTTTGGCAACAATGATAAGTCCGGAGGTGTTCTTGTCGAGCCGGTGGACGATGCCCGGCCGGTGTGACGATTTGTCAAGTTCTTCCGCCCCGATGCCGATATGGTGCAGAATGGCGTTTGCAAGCGTTCCCGTCCAGTTTCCGAATGCCGGATGAACCACCATGCCGGGCTTCTTGTTGATGACCATCAGGTCATCATCTTCATAGATGATATCGATGGGGATATCTTCCGGAGCGAGTTCCGGTGCAGGAGGGCGCAGAAAGGTTATCTGTATGGTGTCGCACGACTTGATGCGGTAGTTTGATTTGACCCGCTTTTCATTGACCAGCACCCGGCCCTCCTCGATCGCCTCCTGAACCTTGTTGCGGGTGGCGTTCTCCACCTGCCGCGTCAGGTACTGGTCGATGCGCATCGGCGTCTGCACCCGGCTGACCTGCAGGGTGAGTTTTTTAGGCTCGAGAGGAAGTTCATCCGTCTCTGCGGATTCGTTTTTCAGCGGCTGATTTTGCATTTTACGGAACGTGAACACTGCCGGTTAATACATACGGGATCATTATAACAAAACCACATCACATCTGCTATGCATTCTCTCGAAGAGTCGTCTGAACGGAAAGGGTTCCGTACAGACCTGGCCGTTATCGGTTCCGGCCCCGGAGGCTATGAGGCTGCGCTTCGGGCAGCCAAAGCCGGCATGAAGGTTACTCTCATCGAAAAAGGCGCCCTCGGCGGTGTGTGCGTGAACTGGGGATGTATTCCCACCAAAGCGCTTCTGAGAAGCGCAGAGGTGTTCGACCTTTTTAAAAAAGCCGACACCTTCGGCATCAATGTCAGCTCCTCCGGTATCGATCTCTCCGAAGCGGTCAAACGAAGCCGTAGCGTGGCACTGAAAATGTCCAAAGGTGTCGGCTTCATGCTGCGCCGGGCAGGTGTCGAGATCATTCAGGGTGAGGCCGTTTTCAGCGGTCCGCACGATCTCGAAGTTTTTCGTGACGGCGTCTGTGTCGACACGGTCCGGGCCCGGCATATCATCATCGCAACCGGCGCCTCTCCCCGTTGCCTTCCCGGGCTTGAACCTGACGGCAGCATCATCATCACGAGCAGGGAGGCGCTGGCCCGCAAATCGCTTCCGGAATCAATGATTGTGCTCGGCGGCGGCGCGATCGGCGTAGAACTGGCATGGTTCTATGCCATGGCCGGTACGGCGGTCACGCTGGTCGAGATGATGCCCCGCCTGCTTCCTCTCGAAGATGAAGAGATTTCGGAAGTTCTTGAACGGTCATTTCAGAAAGCGGGCATCATTGTTGAAACCGGAGCGAAGCTGGACGGGGTCTCTGCTGCAGGGGAGCGGGTGAGTGCCCTTCTTGCGGTTGACGGCATTGAACCGCGCCCTCTTAGTGCCGACACTCTTCTTGTTGCCGTCGGAGTGAGCGGAAACTGCAACGGGCTGGGCCTTGAGCATGCAGGCGTGGAGCTTTCCCTGGGTTATATCCAGACGGACGGGTCATGCAGAACTTCGGTCTCCCATATCTTTGCCATAGGGGACGCGCGCGGAGGCATGCTGCTCGCCCACAAGGCATCGGCTGAAGCGGCCATTGCCGTTGAAGCCATATCGGGGGGGTCGCCATTGCCGCTTGATGAAACCATGATTCCGCGATGCGTTTATGCCGAACCCTCTGTGGCGAGCGTCGGTCTGAGCCAAAAGGATGCTGAAGAGCGCGGCTTTACGGTAAAGGTGGGTCGTGCGATGTTTGCCGCTTCAGGCAAAGCCAATGCCTACGGCAATCTTGAGGGTTTGGTCAAGCTTGTTTTCAACGCTTCTGACGGCCGTCTGCTCGGTGCCCACATAGCAGGGCACGGTGCGGTTGAGCTGATCGGAGAGCTGACTCTGGCCCGCCGTCTTGAGGTTACCGCCGGAGTGCTTGCCTCAACGGTACACGCGCATCCGACCCTTTCAGAAAGCATAAAAGAGGCTGCGGAAAACGCTCTGCATGAATAAGAGTGGCTGAAGGAGTTCTCAACGGGATAAAAAAACGTGCCGTTCAGGCCTCTGTGTTTATGAAAACCATTTTCTATTGTCTTTCTAAAAGCATAAATTCAATGTCTATTTTAACTCTTAAAACAGTAAACCTTTTCCGGTGAATGAGTTCAAGGTTCACGAAGCGAAGGTATCAACTAAAAGATCAATTATGACTCAGACTGAAACAGCTGCAAAGAAAACTGTTGCCAAAAAACCCGCTGCAGCAAAGTCGAAAGCAAAGGTGGAAACACCTGTAACGGCAGCACCTGAACCGAAAAAAGCCGCAAAGCCGGCAGGAAAAAAGAAGTCCGGCCAGGCATTTCCCTTTACGGCGATTGTCGGACAGGAGGAGATGAAGCTCAGTCTGATCCTCAATATTATCGACCCGAGAATCGGAGGCGTTCTGGTCATGGGCCACAGGGGAACAGGAAAAAGTACCACTGTCAGGGCACTTGCCGAAGTGCTTCCATTGATTGAAAGGGTTGCCGGTGATACCTATAACCGGACTGTCGAGCAGTATCTGGAAGGCGAAGAAGCTAAAAAAGGAGCAAAGGCGATTGATCCCGACACATTGAAGACTGAAAAGATCCCTGTTCCTGTTGTTGATCTTCCGCTTGGCGCAACTGAAGACCGTGTCTGCGGTACCATCGATATCGAACAGGCACTTACCAGCGGTGTGAAAGCCTTTGAGCCCGGACTTCTTGCCCAGGCAAACCGCGGATTTCTCTACATCGACGAGGTCAACCTGCTCGATGACCATCTTGTTGACGTTCTTCTTGATGTTGCGGCAAGCGGCAAAAACGTGGTTGAACGCGAAGGTATCAGCATTCGCCACCCTGCGCGATTCGTGCTTGTCGGCTCCGGCAATCCCGAGGAGGGAGAGCTTCGCCCGCAGCTTCTTGACCGTTTCGGTCTGCATGCACGTATCATCACGATTCTCGATATTGCAAAGAGGGTGGATATCGTCAAACGCCGCCGCGAGTTCGACGAAGATCCGGATGCCTTTATGAAAAAGTACAGCCGTGAGCAGCTTAAACTGCAGAAGAAGATCCAGACAGCCAAAGAGCTGCTTCCTGAGGTTACCATGGACGACGCCGTCCTCACCGACATTGCCAGGCTCTGCATGAACCTCGGTATCGACGGTCACCGCGGTGAACTTACCATTACCCGTACCGCCTATGCCCACGCCGCTTTCCGTGGGGAAAAGGTCGTGACCATGAAGCATGTCAAGGAGATTGCAGGTCTTTGTCTGCGCCACCGCCTGCGCAAGGATCCTCTCGAAACCCTTGACGCCGGAGAGAAAATCGATCGTGAACTCGCAAAAGTCCTTGGAGAAGCGGAAGCAGTATAATGATAGCTTTTACCGATATTGTAGGAATGGATCTGGCCAAGCAGGCGCTCATGCTTCTGGCCGTTGATTCTGAGCTCGGCGGTGTTGTCATTCCCTCGGCCGTAGGGTCGGGAAAATCGACCATTGCCAGGGCATTTGCCGATATTCTTCCCGAAGGGACCCCCTTTGTGGAACTTCCCCTGAACGTTACCGAGGACCGTCTGATAGGAGGCGTGGATCTGGAGGCAACCCTTGCCACCGGTGTCCGGGTCGTCCAGCACGGCGTTCTGTCGAAGGCGCACGGCGGGGTACTCTATGTCGACTCCATCAGTCTTCTGGACAGCTCGGCGGTATCGCACATCATGGATGCCATTTCGCGCGGCGAGGTTCTCGTCGAGCGCGAGGGCCTCAGCGAGGTGCATCCCGCAAAGTTCATGCTTGTAGGTACCTATGATCCGACCGACGGCGAGGTTCGCATGGGACTGCTTGACCGGATCGGCATCATTGTTCCCTTTACCGCGCAGAACGACTACAGGGCGCGCAAGAAGATCGTGAGCACCGTGCTCGGCAAACGGGACTCGGAAGATACCCGTGACGAGCTGAACATGCTCTCCGGTCTTATCCAGGCTGCAAAAGAGCAGCTGCCGCACGTGTCGATAACGAAAGAGCAGGTTCAGGCCCTCATACAGACCGCCATCAGCCTCGGAGTCGAGGGAAACCGTGTCGATATCTTTACTGTCCGGGCGGCACTGGCCAGCGCCGCACTTGCCCAGCGCAGCGATGTCGAGGAGGAGGACATGAAGCTCGCCATCAAGCTGGTGCTGATCCCGCGTGCAACACGCATGCCTGAACGGGAGCCCGGCCAGGAGGATATGCCTCCGCAGGAGGAACCTCCTTCGGAGGAGGAGCCTGACGCAGAAGACGATACACCTGCCGACACTCCTGACGCTGAAGCCGAAGAGGAACAGAAGGAGACTCCCGATATGATCGAGGAGCTGATGATGGAGGCCGTCGAAATGGAGCTGCCGGACAATATTCTCAATATCTCTCTGGCTTCGAAAAAGAAAAGCACTACAGGAAGCCGTGGCGAAGCGCTCAACAACAGGCGGGGCCGTTTTGTGCGCGCCCAGCCCGGCGAGATGCGCAGCGGCAAGGTTGCTCTTATTCCGACACTGATTTCCGCCGCACCCTGGCAGGAGACCCGCAGGCAGGACCAGAAGCTGGCAGGAAGGCCGAAGACCGCACTGATCATCACCAAGGATGACGTCAAGATCAAACGGTTCCGTGACAAGTCGGGTACGCTGTTTATTTTCATGGTCGATGCATCGGGCTCCATGGCGCTGAACCGCATGCGTCAGGCAAAGGGCGCAGTTGCAAGCCTTCTGCAGAATGCCTATGTCCATCGCGACCAGGTAGCCCTGATATCTTTCCGGGGAAAGCAGGCCCAGGTTCTGCTGCCGCCTTCTCAGAGCGTGGACCGTGCAAAACGTGAGCTTGACGTGCTGCCGACCGGCGGAGGCACTCCTCTCGCCTCGGCGCTCTATCTCGGATGGGAGACCGCCAAGCAGGCCAGGACGAAAGGGATCACCCAGGTCATGTTTGTGCTCATTACCGACGGCCGTGGAAACATGGGGCTGCAGGCAGGCTTTGATCCGGATGCTGAAAAGGCGACAAAGGAGCAGATTGAAAAAGAGATCGAATCGCTCTCGCTCTCCATCCAGGCGGACGGTGTCGCCGCTATCGTGATCGATACACAGATGAACTACCTTTCGAGGGGTGAGGCTCCGAAACTTGCCCAGCAGCTCGGCGGACGCTACTTTTATCTGCCGAATGCAAAAGCCGAACAGATTGTCGAGGCCGCATTGAGCTTCTGATTTTTCAGGAGACTTTCCCGGTTCGCCGGGAAAGCTCTTTTTGTGGAATTATTCCGCTTATTTATACATTAGAGGTTACTGAAGTTTTGTAAGCGGAAGTTACCGTAAAATGTATACCTACTTTTATTATCATGTCTAACCGCCGTAAAATCACCGTTATTGTCGGTCTCGAACAGTACAATACCGGTCTGTGGAAAACAATCAAATCTCTTCTCGGCAGCGAAGCCGAACTGACCCAGTGGACCGATGTCGATCTTGAAAAGAAGAATCCTGAAACCGCAAAAGCGATACAGGAAGCCGACTGCCTTTTCATGAGCATGATCAATTTCAAGGATCAGATCGACTGGTTTAAAAAACAGCTTGCCGAATCGCCTGACGGCAAAACCGTCTTTGTATTCGAATCCATGCCCGAAGCAATGTCTCTGACAAAGGTCGGGAATTACGCTGTCGGTGACGGAAAGGCCGGTATGCCGGATATGGTTAAAAAGGTGGCAAAAATGCTGGTCAAGGGGCGCGATGAAGATGCCCTTTACGGTTACATGAAGCTGCTGAAAATCATGCGGGTCATTCTTCCGCTTGTGCCCAGCAAAGCAAAGGATTTCAAGAACTGGCTGACAGTATACTCATACTGGCTGCAGCCGACGGCGGAGAATATCGCCAACATGTTCCGCCTCATTCTGCGTGAATATTTCAATGAACCGGTCACTGTCGGGGCCATTGTCGATGTCCCGAACATGGGACTCTATCATCCCGATGCCCCGGCATATTTCACCGATGTCAAGAGTTATAAAAACTGGCTGAAAAAAAGGGGTGTCAATATCGACAAGGGGCAGAAAATCGGCCTCCTGTTTTTCCGCAAACATCTGCTCCAGGAAAAAACCTATATCGACACCACGATCCGGGCTTTTGAAAAGCGAGGCATCAATGTTTTCCCTTCCTTTGTCATGGGTGTTGAAGGTCACGTACTTGTCAGGGACTGGCTGACCAGGGAGAAGATAGACCTTCTGGTCAATATGATGGGCTTCGGTCTTGTGGGCGGCCCTGCCGGATCGACCAAACCCGGAACAGCCGCAGAAGCACGTCATGAGATCATGACAAAGCTCGATGTGCCCTATATCGTCGCCCAGCCTCTTCTGACCCAGGGGTTTGAATCATGGAATGAGCTCGGCGTATCCCCCATGCAGATTACCTTTACCTACGCCATCCCGGAAATGGATGGCGCGATCTGTCCGGTTATTCTCGGCGCTCTTCAGGACGGCAAGATAGAGACCGTTCCCGAACGTATCGACCGACTTGTTCTTATTGTAACAAAATGGCTCCGGCTTCGCGCAGCATCGAACCATGAAAAAAAGGTTGCCTTTATTGTCTACGACTATCCTCCGGGTCTTGGCAAGAAAGCCAGCGCCGCGCTTCTTGATGTCCCGAGAACTCTCTTTTCGGTGCTCCATCGGCTGAAAAAAGAGGGCTACAACGTCGGTCAGCTTCCCGAAACCTCCGATGCGCTTTTCCATGCGCTTGACAAGGCGACCGATCACCAGATTCAGCTGAATCATCCGGATGCACTGAAAGTCAGTTATGACAGCTTCAAGGAGCTGACCACGTCAAGGGAACGTGAACGTATCGACGAGCGGTGGCAGAAGTTTCCCGGAGAAATCGTGCCGATGGGAGGGGATGATGTCTTCATCGGCGGCATACGGTTCGGCAATATATTCATTGGCGTTCAGCCCCGCATCGGTTTGCAGGGCGATCCCATGCGGCTGCTTTTCGACAAGGCGAACACGCCGCACCACCAGTATATCGCATTCTACCGCTGGATAAGCCGTCAGTTTCAGGCACATGCCATGGTTCATGTGGGCATGCACGGATCCGTCGAGTGGATGCCGGGACTGCAGACAGGACTTACCGGCGAATGCTGGCCGGACGCACTCCTCGGAGAGGTGCCGCATTTCTATATCTATCCTGTCAACAACCCAAGCGAATCGACAATTGCCAAACGCCGCGGCCTGGCTACCATGGTTTCCCATGTTGTTCCGCCGCTCTCTCGTGCCGGTCTGTATAAAGAGCTTCCCGCTCTCAAGGATCTGCTCACTGATTTCAGGGAGAGAAATTTCTCGCTATCAAGCGACACAGAGGGCGATGCTACAGGCATTGAGGAGGCTATTATGCAGAAAGCCGAGCTTCTCAATCTGACCGATGATTGTCCGAGAAGGGAGGGAGAGGCGTTCGTCGATTACGTCAGCAAACTCTACATCTATATCACCGAACTTGAAAACCGGCTCATTTCCAACTCTCTTCACGTTTTCGGCGAGGCGAGTCCCCTTGAGTCACAGATCATTACAATAACGGAAACCCTGAAGAACCGGGGTGAAAATTCGATAACCCTTCCCTCTCTTCTCATGAGCAGCTCAGGGAGGAACGGTCACTACAGCAGCTACGAGGAGCTGACCATCCAGTCGAGAAAGGGAGATGACGAGGCTATCCGTCTGCGCGAGTGGGTGGAACATGCGTGCCGTGATTTTGTGCAGCAGGTCTTTTTTGACCGCAAAAATGCGGCGGGAGTCTTTGCCTCGATAACGGGAGGCACCCAGCTCTCATCGGAAGCCATGCCTTTCATCGACCAGCTGACCAGGGAGGGCGGACAGCTTCTCTATGCGCTTCGCGACAATACCGGTGAGATGGACGCGCTTGTCAAGGTGCTCAACGGCCGTTATATCTCCTCCGGTCCGGGAGGCGATCTCGTGCGGGACGGCATCAATGTGCTTCCTTCGGGGCGCAACATCCACTCCATTGATCCCTGGAGAATCCCGTCGGTACTGGCATTCAAACGCGGCACGCTTATTGCTGACAGCATCGTCAAAAAGCATCTCGAAGAGAGCGGAGGAGAGTACCCTGAAACCATTGCCCAGGTGCTCTGGGGTCTGGACACCATCAAGACCAAGGGTGAGGCGGTTGCCGTTGTGATCAGGCTGCTCGGAGCCGAGCCTTCGTATGACGCTTTCGGCAAAATCAGCCACTACAGCCTTGTGTCGCTTGAAAAGCTCGGACGGCCCCGTATTGACGTGCTTATGCAGCTCAGTCCGATTTTCCGTGACGCCTTCGGTCTTCTCATGGACCAGCTTGATCGTCTTGTCAAGGAAGCATCAAAAGCCGATGAGCCTGTGGAGATGAACTACATCAAAAAACATGTCGATGAGGCCCTCGCTTCAGGAGTTCCCTTCGAGAGCGCGACCGCCCGTCAGTTTACCCAGTCTCCCGGTGCCTACGGTACCTATGTTGACGATATGATCGAGGATTCGGCATGGGAATCGGAAAACGATCTGGATGACCTCTTTATCCGCCGCAACAGCAGCGCCTACGGTGGAGGAAGAAAAGGGGAGAAAGAGAGCGAAATTCTTCAGAAAATGCTTAGTTCAGTCGACAGGGTTGTCCACCAGGTCGATTCCACCGAGTTCGGTATTTCCGATATCGACCACTACTTCTCCTCATCAGGTTCGCTGCAGCTTGCCGCACGCCGCCGGAACACAAAGGCAGGCGATGTCCGCCTGAACTATGTCGAATCCTTCACGTCCGATATCAAGGTTGACGATGCGGAGAAATCCCTGCGCATCGAGTACCGTTCAAAGCTGCTCAATCCGAAGTGGTTTGAAGGAATGCTCAAACACGGGCACAGCGGAGCCACCGAGATCAGCAACCGGGTGACCTACATGCTTGGCTGGGATGCCGTAACCAAGAGTGTCGATGACTGGGTCTACAAAAAAACAGCCGAGACCTATGCGCTGGATCCGGAAATGAGGGAGCGGCTCGCCACGGTGAACCCGCAGGCGATCAAGAACATTGTCGGCCGGATGCTTGAAGCGCACGGGCGCGGCATGTGGAAAGCCGACCAGAATATCATTGATGAACTGCAGGAGATCTATGCCGATCTTGAAGACCGTCTCGAAGGATTGACGGACGACAAGTAGGGTGGAAACCGTAAGTCCCATATGACCGGAGAGGATATATGGGACTTATCAAAACAGGAAAAACCTTCTCAGCATTACCGCTAACCGCGTTCACTACATCGAGGTTGAATAGTTAGGGGCCTCTTTGGTGATCTTGACGTCATGGGGGTGGCTCTCCCTGAGTCCTGCGGATGTGATGCGGACAAAACGGGTATTGGTTTTCAGCTCCTCGATGCAGGATACCCCGCAGTAGCCCATCGCGGATTTCAGTCCCCCGATAAGCTGGTAGACCACCTCATCAAGACTTCCTTTCGCCGGAATACGGCCCTCGATGCCCTCGGGCACATATTTTTTCGCCTCGCTGGAAACGTCCTGGAAATAGCGGTCGCTGCTGCCTTCCGGCTCGGACATGGCGCCAAGCGAACCCATGCCGCGATAGGTCTTGAATTTCCGTCCTTCATAGAGAATGGTTTCGCCCGGGCTCTCATCGGTTCCGGCGAAAATGCTTCCGATCATGACTGAATCAGCTCCGGCGGCAAGGGCTTTTGCGATATCGCCGCTGTACTTGACACCACCGTCGGCAATGATCGGCGTATTGGTTTTGGCGGCCTCTTCAGCGCAGTTCACGATCGCTGTCAGTTGCGGCATGCCTACACCGGCGACGATACGGGTCGTGCAGATGCTGCCGGGCCCGATACCGATTTTCACGCAGTCGGCGCCGGCTTCGACAAGGTCTCTGACCGCTTCAGGTGTGGCGACGTTTCCTGCGATCACCTGAAGGTCGGGATAGGCCTTCTTGATAGCCCTGACCATGTCAATAACGGCTTTGCTGTGGCCGTGAGCCGTGTCGACGGCAACAACGTCAACCTCGGCATTGACCAGTGCCCTTACCCTGTCAAGCGTATTGGCGCGGATGCCGAGGGCTGCGCCCACTCTCAGGTGTCCCTGACTGTCCTTGCAGGCATCAGGGAACTGTTTGCGTTTCTGGATATCCTTGAAGGTAATCAGTCCTTTAAGGTTTCCGGAACTGTCGGTTATGAGCAGTTTTTCGATCTTGTTGGAAAGCAGAATCTCCTCGGCTTTTTCAAGATCGACATCCTCCCGGGCGGTAATAAGGTTCCTGCTGGTCATGATGTTTGCGATTTTCGCATCAAGTTCCGGTTTTATGCGAAGGTCCCTGTTGGTCACAATACCTTTGAGCTTCATGGCACTGTCGCCCTCGAACTGCGGCCTTCCTATGACAGGAATGCCTGAAATGGAGTGACGGAGCATGAGATCAAGCGCGTCCTGCATGGTCGCATCTTCATACAACGTAAAGGGATGGCGGATAATACCGCTTTCATACCGCTTAACTTTGGCAACTTCACGGGCCTGCTCTTCAATCGTCAGGTTCTTGTGGATAATGCCGATGCCGCCGGCACGCGCCAGGGCTATGGCAAGACCTGATTCCGTCACCGTATCCATAGCAGCGCTGACCAGCGGAATTTTAAGCGCAATAGTTCTGGTAAGACGGCTTGCTGTTGTTGTTTCCTTGGGAAGGACACTTGAATATGCAGGTATCAGAAGAACATCGTCAAACGTCAGCGCTTCATAGAGAATTTTCGTCATTGGCGGCAGGTTTATGGATTGCGGCTAAACCGATTTTTGCCAATTTACAAAAAGTGAGCGTAGAATAAGAATGTTAATCACTGTTAACCGGCCCGGTAATGGTGTTGTTCTGAAAATAGATGGGGATAAAAACGATTATTCCGCTATCCCTGGAACGGAATGCTTTTTGAAAATCTAAAATAGAGTGTAAATTACATGCCTTTTAATACGGAGAGGTCGCATAGTTGGTCTAGTGCGCTCGCCTGGAAAGCGGGTAGGGTGTTACAGCCCTCGAGGGTTCGAATCCCTCCCTCTCCGCCAGGATAGATTAGATGATTGAAGTCGGTCAACACTGTTTTTTTGACAGAGAGCACAACGGGAGGGATGAGAACCCGGGAAGAGGCGTTCGACAAATGTCCCGATAAAATCGGGGCATTTGGACGGTGAGCGAAAGCGAATCCGCCCCGATTCATCGGGGTGAGGGTCAAGAAAGACCCGAATCAATCCCTCCCTCTCCGCCAGGATAGATTAGATGATTGAAGTCGGTCAGCGCCGTTTTTTGTATCCCTTTTTTCCATCCGGAGAAATGAGAATCTGCAAGTGAAAAACCGGCCTGACGCTTTTTTTTCTGGCATTTTCAGGTGGATTCACTATCTTTGGTTCCTGTTCTTTACATCGAGGAGGATTAGCCTAATTGGTAAGGCAGCAGTCTTGAAAACTGCCGGGTTCACGCCCATGGGGGTTCGAGTCCCTCATCCTCCGCCAAACCATCAGGAGAGGTGGCCGAGCGGCTGAAGGCAACGGTTTGCTAAACCGTCATAGTTCTTATAGGGCTATCGAGGGTTCGAATCCCTCCCTCTCCGCAACAAAGCCCTGCGCAAGCGGGGCTTTTTGCATTCCGGGAGGGGTTCGAGCCCGAGAAGAGGCGTTCGACAAAAGTCCCGGATTTTACGGGACTTTTGGACGGAGAGCGAAAGCGAAGCCGCCCCGATACAGAACAAACCGGGCTACTGCTTTATTTCAGCTTCATCGCAGCCGGGGAACGGTGAATATTGTTTGTTATATTATACAATAGGCAGATGGTACAATACCTTAAACAACCGGCAGCTTTTGAGGCTTCCTCTCTCTGCATCTGAACCTGAACCGTCAACACTATCAGGGTATTGGTTGCATTATTTGATTGAGGATCCCGGGGTTTTGAGGATAACAACTAAAAAGGAGTGGCTGTAATGCTGACATTCAATCTGATGACTGTTCTCTTGATACTTGCCGCATTTTTTATTTCGTCGGTAAAAATTCTCAGAGAGTATGAAAGGGGAGTCGTTTTCCGCCTCGGCAGGATTATCGGAGCCAAAGGGCCGGGTCTCATTATCCTTATTCCGGGGATTGATAAAATGGTAAAGGTTGACCTTCGTACGGTAACGCTTGACGTTCCTCCCCAGGATATTATAACCCGTGACAACGTGTCGGTAAAGGTAAGCGCGGTAGTTTATTTCCGCGTTCTTGACGCCATCAAGGCCATTGTTGATGTAGCGGATTTTCATTTCGCGACCTCCCAGCTCGCTCAGACAACGCTTCGCAGTGTTTGCGGCCAGGGAGAGCTGGATAATCTGCTGGCAGAACGGGATGAAATCAATGACCGTATTCAGACCATTCTTGACAAGGATACCGAGCCGTGGGGCGTCAAGGTCAGCAAGGTTGAGGTGAAAGAGATAGACCTTCCCGAGGGGATGCGCAGGGCAATGGCCAAGCAGGCCGAAGCTGAACGGGAGCGCCGTTCGGCGATCATCAACGCGGAAGGGGAGTTTCAGGCGGCACAGCGGCTTGCAGATGCCGCCACCATTATTTCAAGCTCTCCGGCAGCACTGCAGCTTCGCTATCTGCAGACGCTCAAGGATATCGCGGCAGAGAACAATTCAACCACGGTTTTTCCCATACCGATGGATCTGTTTAAACCGTTTTTTGAAAACAGGCTCTCTTCCCCTTCGTCTTCACAGTCAACTTAAACCAATGCGATCATGATCAGGATTCATACCATCCTTTGTCCTGTCGATTTCTCCGATGCCTCCCGCAAGTCGGTGCAGTACGCCCGGGAGTTCGCCAGGAACATGGGGGCATCCATCTATCTGCTCAATGTGGTTGAACCGAGGCCTATGGCGGTTGATATCACACTTAACTACGTGCCGCTTGAAGAGGATCTTGAAAAAGCCGCTGCCGAGGACCTGCATGCTATACTGCAGGAGCTTCATCAGGAAGGGCTCACGGCGGAATGCGGCGTAGAGTTCGGAAATCCTGCCGATGTGATCCTTGAGCAGGCTGATGAGCATGATGTCAATCTCGTCATCATGGGCTCACACGGCAAGAAAGGACTGAGCCGTCTGATTATGGGGAGCGTCGCCGAGACGGTCGTGCGCAAGGCCAATTGTCCGGTGCTGATTGTCAAAGCCGAAGAGAAGGAGTTTATCGGCGACGATTGAATGCTTCCATTAAAGCATTGGCTCCGCTGAACGGGCTGATCCGGCCGGTGAGAACCTCTCGTTCGATCCGCTCTTTTGAGCCGATGACTCCGGGGTTCGAGAAAAACTCTTTTTTCAGCATCTCTTCAAGAACGCTTGAGAGGAGGTTGCGAAGCTGCTGGCTGCGCCGCTCCTGAAGAAGATTTTTTTCACGCATTTCATCGAAAAAAAATGAAATGTTCTGCCATACCTCCCCGATGCCTCTGCCTGTGAGGGCGGAGGTCAGGAAAACATTGCGGTGCCAGAAAGGATATTTTACCGGCAGCATTCTGAGGGCAGCCTCGAATTCGGCTTTGGATACCGCCGCTATTCCGGATTGCTCTCCGTCTGATTTGGAAATCGCCACGGCATCGGCAATTTCCATGATGCCCCGCTTGATTCCCTGCAGCTCGTCTCCCGATCCCGGAAGCATCAGAAGAAGGATAAAGTCTACCATGGTGTCTACAAGCACCTCCGACTGTCCGACACCGACGGTTTCCACCATAATGACATCATATCCGGCGGTCTCGCAGAGGACGATGGCTTCATGGGTTTTCGGCGAAGTGCCTCCCAGATAGCCTGAAGAGGCCGTGGGGCGGATAAAGGCCTCCTTTCGTCCTGCAAGTTTTTCCATGCGTGCCTTGTCGCCGAGAATACTCCCTTTTGACTGCCGGCTGCTGGGGTCGATGGCGAGCACTGCAAGGGTGAGGCCGTGGCTGATGATCTCTTCTCCCAGCGCCTCGATGAAGGTGCTTTTTCCCGCTCCCGGAGAGCCGGTGATGCCGATGCGGATCGAATCTGATTTTTTTGCAAGGCAGCGGTCAAGGATCTCATGGGACTTCCTCTCATGATCAGCTCTCTGCGATTCGATCAGCGTGATGGCCCGGCTCAGCATATGGCGGTCACCGTTTATGATGCCGCTGACGATGGTATCGACATCCGGATCATGATAGAGTCCGGGAGCTCCATCTTTTTCACTTCTGTTCATTTCTCAAATCGTGCAAGAAGCTGAGTGAGGATATTGATTGCTGCCTCGGCGATTACGGTTCCCGGGCCGAAAATACCGGCGACACCCTTTTCCATGAGGAAGGAGTGGTCCTTTTCAGGAATAATCCCGCCCGCAATGACAAGAATGTCCTGGCGCCCGTGAGCCTTGAGTTCTTCGATGATTTTCGGAATAAGGGTCTTGTGGCCTGCCGCAAGGCTTGAAATGCCGATCAGGTGGACATCGTTGTCGAGTGCCTGCTGCACAACTTCCTGTGGAGTCTGGAAGAGCGGGCTGATATCGACGTCAAAACCGATATCGGCAAAACCGGCGGCAATGACTTTCGCTCCCCGGTCATGACCGTCCTGACCGACTTTGGAAACCATGATTCTCGGCCTGCGGCCTTCAAGCGATGCAAAGGTATCGGCAAGCTGCTGCGCCTTTTGAAAACGCGGGTTGTTCTGCATCTGCGACATATAGACATTGGAGTTTAGCCTGACAGTAGCGCGGTATCTTCCGAAGCTCTTTTCGCAGGCCGATGAGATTTCCCCGAGGGTGGCTCTTTTTCTGGCGGCATCAACGGCGAGTTCAAGCAGATTGCCCTCTCCTGATGCGGCGCTCTCTTCGATTGCCCGGAGCGCAAGGGCGCACTCTTCACCGTTCCGTTCCGCCTTGATGGAGGCCAGTCTGCGGAGCTGCTGTTCGAGAACCATGGTGTTGTCGACTTCGAGAAGTTCGATATCGGTTCTGCTGCTGGTTCTGTAGCCGTTGACGCCGACAATGATCTCCTGTCCGCTGTCGATGCGGGCCTGCTTGCGGGTAGCAGCCTCTTCGATCTGGAGTTTCGGAAGGCCGAGCTCGATCGCCTTGACCATTCCTCCCGCCTCTTCAATGTCACTGATGATCTTCCAAGCCTTGCGGGCAAGCTCTCCGGTAAGGTATTCAACATAACCGGAGCCGGCCCAGGGGTCGATACTCCGGGTGATATCGGTCTCCTCCTGCAGGTAGAGCTGGGTATTGCGGGCGATTCTTGCTGAAAACGGAGATGGCAGCGCGATGGCCTCGTCAAGTGCATTGGTGTGCAGCGACTGGGTGTGTCCGAGCGTTGCGGCCAGTGCTTCAAGGCAGGTCCTCGTAATGTTGTTGAACGGGTCCTGTTCGGTCAGGCTCCACCCGGAAGTCTGGCAATGGGAACGGAGCATGAGAGACTTGGGATTTTTGGGATTGAACTGCTGAACGATTTTCGCCCAGAGCATTCTTGCTGCGCGGAGCTTGGCTATTTCCATGAAATAGTTCATGCCTGTGGCCCAGAAGAAGGAGAGCCTTGGAGCGAAGGCGTCGATGTCGAGGCCCGTCTGCAGACCGGTACGGATATATTCAAGCCCGTCGGCCAGGGTGAAGGCAAGCTCAAGATCGGCCGTCGCGCCGGCCTCCTGCATGTGGTAGCCTGATATGCTGATCGAATTGAATTTCGGCATCCTGCCGCTGGTGTAGCGGAAGATATCGGCGATAATTCTCATTGACGGAGCTGGGGGATAGATATAGGTGTTGCGAACCATGAACTCCTTGAGAATATCGTTCTGGATCGTGCCGCTGAGTTTTTCGGCCGGTACGCCCTGTTCTTCGGCGGCAACAATATAAAAGGCCATGACGGGCAGTACAGCTCCGTTCATGGTCATGGAGACCGAAATGTCGCCGAGAGGGATCCGGTCGAAGAGGATTTTCATGTCTTCAATAGAATCGACCGCAACACCGGCTTTTCCGACGTCACCGATAACCCGTTCATGATCGGAATCGTAACCTCTGTGAGTCGGCAGGTCAAATGCAACCGAGAGCCCTTTCTGGCCGGCAGCAAGGTTCTTGCGGTAAAAGCGGTTTGACTCTTCGGCTGTTGAAAATCCGGCGTACTGCCGGATGGTCCAGGGTCTTGTGGTGTACATGGTGGTGTAGGGACCGCCGGAGTAGGGAGCAAATCCCGGCGCAAAATCCGCCTGCCCTGCCTGCATGGCACCGGATTGGCCGTATGCTGATTTTATCCCGATGCCTTCTGCAGATGTCCAGCCCGCCGGCTGATCTCCGATGCTCTGCGACCGGGTGGCGGAACGGGAAGAAAAAATATCGATTTCTGAAAAGTCCGGTCTCATTGCACTCCGGTTTTACGTTGGTAGGATTTGAGCATTTCAAGGACGTTGACGCCGGTGTAAATAAAGCTGTCGAGTCCTGCATTGACAAGTATCTCTTTTTCTTTCGGAGGTTTGCCGGCCATAACCGTGATAATGCCGGCATCATGGGTGCGGAGTTTGCCGCAGAGTATCCCGGCCGCCGGAACAGGATCTTTTTCGGCGATGCAGAGGACAACAATGTCAGGTTTGTCCTGTAAAGCCTCGATATATGAACTCTCGTCAAGGGGAAGAGCCGCACGACCGGTGATCCTGAAGCCGCCGCAGCTGAAAAAGTCTTCAGCAAAAGCCGCCTGCCGGAAGCTTACAGCCTGGTCACCCAGCATCCAGATAAAGACGGACGGCGTGCGGCCGTGCTTCAGACTGAAGGAGAGGGTTTTAAGTCGCAGCAGTTCATAGCCGGCGGTTTCATTGCCTTCAGGCTGTTTGCCGGCCTCCAGTTCAAGTGCAAGGATGTTCTCCTCCTGTTCAGCCGTGAGCGGCCAGGTATAGCGGTTGACGCCGATAAGCGTTTTTTTTCGATTGTTGATGGCCGTCTGGCGTGACAGCGCAGCTTTTGAAATCATCTCGCGGACCATTCCGCTTTGTATTGCTCCGGAAAGGCCTCCCGCCGCTTCAATTTCCTTGAAGATCAACCATGCCGATTCTGCAAGTTTTCCGGTCAGAGCTTCAAGATAATGTGAGCCGCCGGCCGGATCGACAACCCGGTCCAGAGAGGCCTCTTCGCGGAGAATGAGATGAATATTGGCCGTAATGCGTTCGGCAATTTCAGGTTTGACGGAAAGGCCGTTATCGAATGATCCTATCTGAAGCGTATCGTAACCTCCAAGTATAGCTGAAACCGCTTCGGTTGTCAGGCGGAGAACATTGGTGAAGGGATCGAGAATGGAGAGGTTCCTTTCCGATGTCCGGGCAAAGAGTGCCGGCAGTATTGAGCCGGTCGCTCCGTATGCCGTCAAAAGATGGCGGAGCAGGCATCGCAGCGCCCGCGGTTTTGCAAGTTCGGTAAAATGGCTTGAGCATACCGGCATGATTATTTCCATAGACGAAACAATCGTGTCCGCGTCGATTCCCGCCTCAAGAAAACGATGGAGAGAGTCGCTGGTTCCTGCAAGTGCCAGCGCGATTTCCTGGGCTGCCGTCGATCCCTCTTCATGAAAGGGAACGGTATCGACAGAGAGAAGCCGATAGCAGGGCAGCGATTTTTTCCATGCGAAGAGTTCAGCATCGAGGGTGATTGACCCTGTGGAGTTTGCGGCAAGCAGACCGCCTGAGTTAGTGGTAAAACCCGGAATGGCGGAAAGGGTTTCAAGAAGTTGAGCGGCAGGGGGGAGGGTACCGGAAAAATAGATGGCAACAGCGGAAGTCGTGATGCCGGCCAGAAGGAGACGAAGGTTTTCCGGGGTGCAGAACCGGGGATCGGTTATTCTGAACTCAATGGCCGCACTATCCTGTTCAAAACTCTCCAATGCCGACCTGTTTGCGGATTGCGGGTCATAAACGGTAATAAGGCGGCAGTTTTTCCAGAGATTGACCGGTTTGGTGAGCGGCAGGTCGAGGCGGAGTTTTTTTTCTTCGTGATTGTACCAGGGTTCGAGAGCGAAGCCGTCCGGAGTCTGCCATACTATGCTCTCATAGGGCTTCTCTTTGAGCTCGGCAATTGCTTTCGTTTTCCACTCTTCCCGGCTGACTGCCGGGAACTCGTGAAAGAGAGAATCAGGCCGGGAGTGTGTCATAACTTTTTTTAGGATTGTTCATGCAAAACCGGCAGCCTTGGAGTCCGAATGGCATAGCTGCGATTTCTGTTCGCTGATGATTTCCGAAATTTTCGATTTCATTTTTGTCGGCAATGCCGTCTTTTCAACGAATCCTTTCTGCTGCAGCCACCAGGTCGTCTGGAAGTCCTTGGTTGTAGGCTTGCCCGTATACTGCTCGATGACCCTTTTGCCGGAAAATCCGATATTGCCGGCATTATGTTCAAAAAGCTTTATGCCCCTTGACCCTATACCGATAGCCACACCACCGAGAGTTGGATCGGTAATGATCGTAATGACGGGGAGACCGGCTTTTTCAACGCTTGAAATGGCAACATGCAGCTTGGGAAGACCGACCATCGAAGAGCATCCTTCATGCATTCTTGCACCGCCTCCCGTAGCCTGGATAACAAGCGGAACGCCCCGTTCAATAGCAATTTTGCAGGCCTGCCAGATTTTTTCAGCAGTCGACATGCAGAATGAGCCGCCGAGAAAATTAAAGTTGGTTGCGCAAAAGACGACAGGTTCCCCCTCAATAGTACCATTGCCGGTTATAAACGATGATGCGGCACCGGTTTTGTGCTGCGCTTCGCCGATTTTTTTCCGGTAATCGGGGAAATCAAGAATATCGCGGTCTACAATGTACCGGGTCTCGGGATGTTCACTGAACGAACCTTCGTCAAGGACAAGATCGATGTAGTCGTGTGCGGTCAGCCGGACATAGCGGTGGCCGCAGATTTCGCAGACAAAATTGTCTGCAAACAGTTTCGAATAGAGTACCGGGTCAAGGATCTTTTTTCCGGCATTGTCGATACAGTTTTTATGGCGGGCTACAAAGAGGATTTTCTCGGGTTTCGTGATGAAGTAGGAGACCGGTTTTTCAAAGGAGAGGATCTCCTTTTCGGTAATGGTATCCCACTGGCCTGTTTTTTCCCAGCGCTCCATTCTCTTTGAAAAGATCCGTGCCGGAGGCGTCTGGCTGAGCTTGTTGACCCATTTGACCATGGCCGCCTTGAACGATTGAATGGCGGATTTGGGAAAATGGTGGGCAGGCCCGTCATGTTCAAGGATAATGTCGTCAATGATGCCGTTTTTCACTCCCTCCTGTGCCGTGATCTGGGAAATTTGCGCAGCCATGCCGGCCTTCTCCCTCGTACGGAACAGAATGGATGAACAAGCTTCAGGCGAAATGACCATGTAGGTCGCATACTGCATCGCAAGAACCGCATCGCACCCGGTAAGGGCAATGGCGCCGCCGCTGCAGCCACGGTTGATGATGACCGAAAGTGTCGGTACGGTCGCTTCGGCAAGCAGCTGCATACATCGTCCGATTTTCCATGCGATGCCGCCCCCTTCGGATTGTTCGGTCGGATCGGCCCCGGCCGTGTCGATCACGGTTATGATGATCCGGTTTTCCTGTTCCGCCAGTTTGATGGCTTCGATAGCTTTCTCAAATGCCGCGGGTGTCGGCATGCCGTGATTCCATTTCGCCACCTCTTCAGGACTCCTCATAAGCTGGCTCAGGACTTCGAAATCAGAGGTCGGCGCCGATTGCTGACCGATCAGCATGACAGGCCACCATGCGTTTCCTCCGTTGCGGAGCACCGCCCGGTGGGTCTGAATGATGCAGCTGCCGTACTGATCGTTCTGCAGGCACTCCTGCGCTTCATCAAATACGGTAAGGTAATCGAGGTGTTTGGGGCGTTCGGGATGAAAGGAGAGTTGATATTTTTCGTATTCGGTCAGTTGTTCGATACTTGCATGAGAGTAGCTGAAACTCTCTTTTTTTTCAAAAGGCAGATAGAAATGTTTCACTGGTTACAAGCTGCTTTATCTCGATTGGTTAATGCTTTTTTTGAGCAAACTCAAGAAGTACCCTGTTTGTCTCTTTCGGGTGAAGAAACATTATTTTTTTTCCGCCGGCGCCCTCTTTCGGCAGGCCGAGCGGAGTAATACTGACGGATCGAAGCCGTTCCGTTTCTTTGTCGATATCGTCCGTTTCAAGCGCGATATGATGCATCCCGTCTCCGTTCTTTGCAAGGAATTTTGCAATCGGGCTATCATCACTCATCGGTTCAAGCAGCTCGATCTTTGTCTCTCCGATCGGAATGAATGCCACTCTCACCCTCTCCGAGGCAACCTCTTCGATCCGGATTGAATCCCGGTCGCACCCGAGGACGTTCAGGAACGTCTCGAGTGCGCTGTCAAGGTTCTGAACGGCAATGGCAATGTGGTCGATTTTTTTGATCATTGTTTTAAGCCTTGCCCGTTCAGGGTCGTTTCGTTGCATAGCCGATAGTCCGCAGCACCTTCGTTATCTCATCAAGGATCAGCGGATCGTCGATCGTTGCCGGCATGGTGTACTCCTCGCTGTTGGCAATCTTCCGCATGGTGCCCCTCAGGATTTTGCCCGAGCGTGTTTTCGGCAGACGGTCGACGATAACGGCGCTCTTGAACGATGCGACAGGTCCGATATTCTCACGCACGTATTCGATAACATGTTTGATGATGAGGTTGTGCGGGGTATCGACATTGTTCTTGAGAACCAGGAAGCCGAGCGGCACCTGACCTTTGAGGTCGTCATGGACGCCAATGACCGCGCTTTCGGCAACGTCAGGATGCTCGCAGAGCGCACCTTCGATACCGCCTGTCGAGAGTCTGTGGCCGGCAACATTGATGATGTCGTCAGTCCGCGACATGATGTAGATATAGCCGTCTTCGTCGATATAGCCGGCGTCGCTGGTCTGGTAGTATCCGGGGAACTCTTTCATATAGCTCTCCACAAAGCGGTTGTCGGCTTTCCAGAGCGTCAGCATTGTACCGGGGGGGAGAGGAAGCTTCACGACTATATCGCCCATCTGGCCGGCGGGAAGCTGCTCCATGTCGGAATTGATGACCTGAACATTATAGCCGGGTACGGCTCTCGAAGCGGAACCGTATTTGACCGGACCCGGTTCGATTCCCTGACAGTTTGCCGCAATGGCCCATCCGGTCTCGGTCTGCCACCAATGGTCGATCACCGGAACCTTGAGTTTTTCTTCAGCCCATTTTACCGTATCGGGATCCGCCCGTTCACCGGCAAGAAAGAGTGTGCGGAAGCAGGAAAGATCATAGTTTTTTATGTAGGAACCGTTCGGGTCTTCCTTTTTTATCGCCCGGAAAGCTGTCGGAGCCGTAAAGAGCACTGCGACATTGTGCTCGCTGATGATCCTCCAGAAAGTTCCGGGATCGGGCGTGCCGACAGGTTTGCCTTCAAAGATAAGTGTGGCGCAGCCCTGCAGCAGGGGAGCATAGACGATATAGGAGTGCCCCACTACCCAGCCGACATCACTTGCAGCCCAGAAGACCTCGCCGGGCTCAACGTTATAGACATTCTTCATGCTCCACTGCAGCGCTACCATGTGGCCGCCGTGATCACGCACGATGCCTTTCGGCTGGCCGGTGGTGCCTGATGTATAGAGGATATAAAGGGGATCTGAAGCCTCTACCTGTACACACTGAGCAGGTTCGGCACCCAGAAGGGACTGGTTCCAGGTCAGGTCACGCTCTTCGTTCAGCTCGGCCTTCAACTGGTCCCGCTGTTTGATGATGCAGATCTCCGGCTTGAAATGGGCTAGCTCGATGGCAAAATCAAGCAGGCGTTTGTAATCAATTATTTTACTGTGTTCTATACCGCATGAAGCAGAAATGATCACCTTCGGTTTACAATCATCGATCCTTATGGCCAGCTCGTGAGATGCAAAGCCGCCGAATACGACCGAGTGGATGGCTCCGATCCTTGCACAGGCAAGCATGGCCACGACCGCTTCGGGGATCATGGGCATATAGATGATCACACGGTCCCCCTTGCGAACCCCTCTTGACTGGAGTGCACCGGCAAAAAGAGCGACGATGTCGCGGAACTCGCGGTAGGTGTAGCGTTGTTTTGTGCCCGTCACAGGGCTGTCGTATATGACTGCCAGCTCGTTTCCGCGTCCTTCATCGACATGCCGGTCCAGTGCGTTGTAGCAGGTATTGGTTACTCCTCCGGCAAACCATCGGTAGAACGGGGGGTTGCCTTTGTCAAGTACCTGATTCCATTTTTTGTACCAGTGCAGCTTTTCCGCGGCTGCTCCCCAGAATGCTTCCGGGTCCTGAATAGAGTTCTGATAAACGGTATTGAATGACTGCGGCATACGAGTGACCCCCTGAAAAAAAATGGTTAATTAAAAAATAAGGGAGGACGGACCAGTAAGAACAAGCAAGCGGGAGGAGTGATACCTGAAGCACATGAACAGGAAAATTTTGTTGTGAAAAACTAATGTTAACAAAAAATACACATTAGAGCAATGAATCAATTACTGTTGAAAAGGACTCTTTTCTGTTTGAAAAACGCCGGAAGCCGAATGCAATGGGGTGGAAAAAGAAGGGTGCCGGTCACGGCAGAGTTTTCAACTCATCGAAAAGCCGGAAAAACTCTTCAATTGTGAGGGCTTCAGCCCGAAGTTTCAGGGTGGTGCTCTCTACCGCGTCAAGGTTGTAGGTTTCCTTCAGATTGTTCAGAAGGGTTTTGCGTCGCTGGTGAAAGGCCGTGCGCACAAACCGGCTGAAACCTTTTGCGTCATGGACAGGGGCAACTTTTTTAGGCGTCATCTGCAGAACGGCGCTGTCAACCCCCGGCTGTGGTCGAAAAACCTTGCGCCCGACCTTGAAGAGACAGGCTACATCGCAGAACGACTGCATCTGGACGGCAAGGATGCCGTAATCCTTTGTGCCTGGTTTTGCAACAATTCTCATGGCTACTTCATGCTGCATCATCAGCGTTGCCGAGATGATGCAGCTGCGGTGTTCGAGAAGTTTGAAAAGGATCGGAGTGGTAATGGAGTAGGGGATATTGCCGAGCACCCTGAGCGTTTTTTTTTCCGCAAGCAGTTCAAGATCGGTTTCAAGGAAGTCGGCTTCCAGAATGTTCAGCTGCGGGTATTCCCGGCGGATGAATCCTGCAAGCTTAGGGTCTTTTTCAACGACGGTAAATACAGGACAGTATTCAATGATCTCTTTGGTCAGTGCACCGAACCCCGGGCCTATTTCCAGAATGTTGTCTTCCGGTCCCGCTCCGGAGGCGGCCACTATTTTTCTTGTGATATTGCGGTCGGTCAGAAAGTTTTGACCTAATTTTTTTTTCACCGCTATTTCAGTATGCTTATATTCAACTTTTCTCATTAGGTCCGGGATTTCATTTAATACCACAGCCGGGCGGAAGTGCTTTTTATAATTTAAGTTATTCTGGAAGTAATGGAAGAAAATAACACAGACGCCACGGCCGCGCTCTACGTCTCGCGGGGGAACAAGGCTACCCGTACCGGATTCGGAGAAGCTCTGCTTGAAATTGGCCGGGAAAACAGTTCTGTTGTCGGGTTGTGTGCCGATCTGACAGGCTCCTTGAACATGAATCTGTTCCGGGAAGCTTTTCCGGACCGTTTTATCCAGACAGGGATAGCTGAAGCCAATATGATTTCCATGGCTGCCGGTCTTGCTACGACGGGTAAAATTCCGTTTGCCGCAAGTTTTGCTGTTTTTGCCACCGGCAGGGTTTACGACCAGATCCGTC
>Ga0268280_1000293_pt1 | contig 46131 bp, 55 predicted proteins | sample saktaG_9_FD_190139 | JGI IMG/M metagenome (GOLD analysis project Ga0268280, IMG submission 190139) | Saline water microbial communities from Sakinaw Lake, British Columbia, Canada - sak_2011_5_24_40m | ecosystem: Environmental > Aquatic > Non-marine Saline and Alkaline > Saline ...
CGCTCTGTACTACCAGGCTCGATAATCCCCCTGGAATTAAACATACCACCAAGTTCGATCTCTCCTCTTTCGACAGGAGAGATATGGTATCGACTACGAACGAGAAGGAGCTCGCCCTGTGCGAAGCCTGCGGCACCGTTATCACCACCAGGGCGCATCTTGACTGGCTTGCTAAGAAATTGGGCCCGCTAGCATTCTCGAACCCAACTCTATTCGTAGCCTCCCTAAAAAATATGGGTTTCTCAGACGACGTCCTGCAGAATATGAAAGAATCTCTTCTTCAAAGATCGGACAGGATAAAAGTGCTCTGTTCCAAATGCAGGAGAAGCGCCACAATTGAGAAGTTCTGATATAAAAGATAAGCTTAAGGGCATCGTCACTATAATAGGCATAGGCAATATCATGCGCGGCGACGACGGATTCGGCCCGAAGCTCATAGAGAGCCTTAAGAAGAAGAATACGAAAGCCAATCTCTTCGACTGCGGCACCGTCCCGGAAAATTACATATTTCCTATTCTCGGCACCTCATGCGATACTGTGATACTGGTAGATGCCGCCAACCTTAAGACAGAACCTGGAAGCATGAAAGTACTAACGTTAGGCGAGCTCTCCGGCGCCGGCCTGTCGACACATAACGCCTCCATAAGGCTATTTACGGATCTTCTTATGACAGGGAAGGACGACCTGAATATATTCGCGGTCACTGTGCAACCTAAAACAATAGCTTTCGGAGAGAGCTTAAGTGCAGAAGTCCTGGAAAGCGTTGATAAATTAACCGATATATTTGTAGATGCCCTTGCCTGAAAACGCGCGACATATGAATACTCCACCGCACCTATTATTCAAAGAGCTCCAAAGCCACCCCTACAGCTTTTTTCTTGATAGTGCCTCAGGCCAGGATAAACGGTCGAGCCGTTCTTTTATGGGCTCGGATCCATTCCTTGTATTTAAGAGCAAAAGAGATCTTGTTACGTTAGAATGGGCATCCGGCGAGACGGAAAGCATAAAAGGAAACCCATTTCTTGTATTAAAAGAGCTCCTGAAAAAATTTAAGTCAAAAAAAGGAATGGCTGTAGGATATTTCGGTTATGATATGAAGGACTTTTTAGAACAATTGCCGGATATAGCTGCCGACGATATCGGGATACCGGATTGCATAGTCGGTTTTTATGACGAAATTGCCGTATATGACAAAGAGGCCGCTTCTCCACCCCCGGCGTGGCCACCCCGGGATGGAAATGGGACAGGAGAAAGGCCGGAGCTGAAATCGAACTTCTCCAAAGAAGATTATATTAAAGCCGTAAAGAAGGCAAAAGAGTATATTGTAAAAGGCGACATATACCAGGTAAATCTATCGCAAAGATTCGAATCTCGCCTAGATATGGCTCCGTATGAGCTCTACTTGAGATTAAGGGATTCTAGCCCCGCACCGTTTTCATCATATCTGAATTTTGGAGATTGCACCGTGATAAGTTCGTCTCCGGAAAGGTTTTTGATGAAGAGAGGTTCTTATATAGAGACCAGGCCCATTAAAGGGACCCGTCCCCGCTCTTCTGATCCCCTGATAGACGAATTTAACGAAAAAGAGCTTATCGAAAGCTATAAGGACAAAGCAGAGCATATAATGATAGTGGATCTCGAGAGAAATGACCTGGGCAGGATCTGCGAATACGGTTCTGTGAAGCCGACGGAATTCATAGCGCTTGAAAAATACTCCACCGTATTTCATCTCGTCTCGACCGTCTCGGGTAAATTAAAGGAAGGCGTCGATCCGGTAGATTGCCTTATGGCCACATTTCCGGGAGGATCCATAACGGGTGCCCCCAAGATACGCTCGATGGAGATCATAGAAGAGCTTGAGCCTGTAAAGAGAGCTATCTACACTGGCGCTATAGGATATATATCTTTCGATGGCGATATGGATATGTCCATTGTCATAAGGACCATTCTGGTAAAGGGTAATAAGCTTTATTTCCAGGTCGGAGGCGGCATCGTAGCCGATTCCGATCCGGAAAGAGAGTATTATGAAACGTTGGACAAGGCCGAAGGGATAATGAGGGCGCTTTATGCAGAAGATATGGATAAACGGAAAGCTTGTATCTCCCGATAAGGCGAAGATCTCTGTCTTTGACAGGGGCTTTATGTACGGAGACGGTCTATTTGAAACGATGAGGTCTTATGCCGGGAGGGTCTTTAAGTTCGATCGGCATCTGGATAGGCTTTTCAGATCTCTCGATGTCATTAAGATGGATCATGACTATTCAAAAAAGTATCTATACGACGCCGTATACAAGACGTTAAAGGCCAATAGATTGTCGAGCGCTTATATAAAGCTCGCCATAACCAGGGGAGAGGGGCGATTTGGAATAAGCCATAAAGACAAATTCCGGCCTAACGTCGTGATCACGGCGAAAGATTTCGAAGGTTATCCGGACTGGATGTTCGATGCTGGTCTAAACGCCTGCATAACCGGTCTGCAGAATGAAGGGTCTGTAATATCCGGTATCAAGACGCTGAATTATCTGCCGTATATTCTGGCGAGATTTGACGCCAAGGATATGGGATTTGACGAGGCGATACTCACCAATACTAAAGGCTATGTCACAGAAGCCGCAACCAGCAACATATTTATTGTTAAGAATGGCATATTGATAACACCGTCATTGAAGAGCGGCATACTGCAGGGGATCACGCGCGGTGTCGTCATAGAGATAGCAAAAGGCTTGAAGATAAGCGTCAAGGAGAAGCTAGTTTCGCGTCGTGAGCTGCTCGGCGCCGATGAAATATTCCTCACCAACTCCCTCGCGGAGGTCCTGCCGGTCACAAAGGTCGATTCAAAGTGTATCGGCCGAGGACAGGTCGGCGACATCACCAAGCTCCTGCGCATCTCCTACCAGAAAGCAGTCATCAGAGAACTGCTATTGTAAACTTTATATATGTCTAGTGGTTGACATTATGCGGTCGCGTGGTATAATTTTTCTATGCGGCGCATTCTTTTATTTGCAATCGTAATTCTCGCCTTATCGTGCGGCCGAGCCTTCTCCGAAGAGAGCCACCAGCTCGAAAAGATCGTCGTTACCCCCTCCCGTATTCAAGATTCTTCCGGAAATACCGGCCGTTCTGTTACCGTATTGGAAGCCGCAAATATGCAGATGTCGGCGTATGACGCGATACAGGACGTCATCGGCAATATCGGCGGTATAGATATCCGCCGCCGCGGGCCCGAAGGCGTCCAATCCGACATAAATATCAGGGGCACTACGTTTGAACAGAACACTCTTCTCATAGACGGCATATCGATAAACGATCCGCAGACCGGGCATTACACGATGGATCTCCCGCTGACGTCATTTGATAAAGAGTCCATCGAGATATTGAAGGGGCCTGCATCCAGCCTTTATGGGGCCAACTCGTTCGGCGGCGTCATCAATGTTATCACCAAAAGACCGGAAGAAAAAGGCCTCGTCATAAATGCGACAGGAGGGACCCGGGACTATTTTTCGGGGGGCATCTCTCTGTCACAGCCATTGGCAGATCTGAAGAACCGTTTTTCGATAGAGTGGAACCGCGCCAGTTCCTACATTCCGGACAGTGAGTTCGACATAGTCAATCTAAGCGAAGCCAGCTCGCTTAGTACGGATTTTGGTGATTATGATTTTTTCTTCGGCTATTCAAACAAGAACTACGGCGCAAATACATTCTATTCAAATCTCTATCCGCGCGAAGCGGAATCCACCGATACAAGATTCTTTAAATTGGCGGGTAAGTTGGAGTCCGGCAGTTTAAAATTTACACCGAAGATCTACCTCAGGCGGCATTATGATAAGTTCATGCTGGATAAGACGAGGCCCGGATGGCAGACGAACTATAGCACCAACTATACTTACGGCGCCAACCTCGGGTTTGTAGTAGAAAACTCCTTCATGGATGTCGCTTACGGGTTCGAACTATCCGAAGACAGGATCTTCTCCACAAATATGCAGAAGCATGACAGGGGAAAGACCGGCCTTTACGCCGAGATCACGCCGCATATTTCCGATAAGCTGTATATCAACGCCGGTATAAGGCAGGATACCTCTTCGGACTTCGAAACGGAATATTCCCCTTCAGTAAATGCTAAGTACGCGCTCTTCGATTTTTTAAGCGCGCGTGGATCCATAGGTCGATCATTCAGGATCCCGACGTTCACGGACCTATATTACAGAGATGCGGGGAATATAGGCAATGAAAACCTTAACCCGGAAAGTTCATGGACCTATGAGGCAGGGCTGGATTATATATCCGCGCTTGTGAATTGTGGAATAGGATATTTCAGGCGTAATTCCCGGGACACCATCGACTGGACCCGTATTAGTACAGCCAACCCTTGGCGTGTATCGAATATAGGCACTATTGATACCAATGGCGCCGAAGCATCTATTGAGATAACTCCGCGTAAAGTTGCAAGCTCCTTTCCTATAGACAGGTTTTTCCTAGATTACACAGCGATAGACTCATATAGAAAGCACGATTATTTATCAAAATACGCCCTCGACTATCTGAAGCAGCAGATATCGGCCGGCATGGAATACTCGCTCTTCGGATTTAAGAATTCCTGGGTCCTTAACTATAAGAAGAGAGTGGGTGACACTAGCACTTCCGTTGTTGTAGATACAAAGCTGACCAAGGGAATAATAAAGAGAGAAAGACTCGCCTTTGAAGCATTCCTGGAGATAACAAATCTCTTCGATGAAGATTATTCGGAGCAGTCCGGCATCCCCATGCCCGGCCGATGGATCAAATCCGGCATCCGTCTCGAATTTTAGAGACCGCGTTCCCAATTCGATTGACATAATGGGCCTTTTATAGTAACCTTATACAATAATTTCCAAGGAGAATCACTATGAATAGCGCTATAGCTCTTAAGGCCAACACGATAGGTAATAAAACGGTAGACGCCGTGATAGGCGTAACTTTCTTCATCATAGCGACCGCTCTCGGCGCTTATATACGCATTCCCGTGCCGGGAACACCCATCCCGATAACGTTACAGACCTTTTTCGTGGTTCTGTCGGGAGCTGTGTTAGGCAGCCGTCTGGGACTTTTCAGCCAGATCGGCTACATAATCCTGGGGGCGTTAGGTATGCCCATATTCCAGGGTTACACTTTCGGTATGGCGCATATATTGGGCCCCACAGGCGGATACTTGATAGGTTTTATGGCGGCATCCTTTCTCACGGGCAAGATGCTGGAGGGGGAGAGCCGGGATCTATTCAAGATAACAGCCTCGTTTCTGACAGGAAATGTCATTATATATACTCTGGGCATTCTCTGGCTCATGCTGATCTACAGGATCAGCCTCTTAAACGCCGTTATGATAGGCGTCCTGCCATTTTTTACCGTAGAATTAGCGAAGATATTCCTGGCGGCCGTGTTATATCGTAAGATATCTCACAGGTCGAAGGGGATCTTCTCCTAGGACCATAATTTACAATGATGAAACTGCTCGAAAGACCGGTAATAGTCGTACTCCTTTTATTGGTCCTGTCAGGTTATCTCTATTTTTTTCAGCTAGACAAGATAGCCTTAACGGACCCGGACGAGACCTTCTATGGCCAGACGGCCAAGGAGATGTTCCTTAAAGGGGAATGGCTTACGCCCACTCTTTATGGGCAACCGCAGTTCGAAAAACCGATCCTCTTCTACTGGCTCATCGAAATATCCTATCAAATGTTCGGCATAAATGAATTTGCCGTAAGATTTCCATGCGCCGTATTCGGGTTCCTTGGGCTCGTCGGAATATACTTTCTGGGAAGGCTCCTATTTAATAACAGGGTGGGGATATTCTCCGCGGTCATATTGGCGACAAGCCTTGAGTATTTGATACTCTCGATAGGCTGTGTTACCGATATGGTGTTATTTACGCTCCTACTATTTGGTGTGCTATTCTTTTTCTACGGACAGATCAGGAAGAAGGACTATTTTTATCTTCTCTCTTCGGCGGCGCTTGCTCTGGCTACGCTCACCAAGGGGCCCATAGGGCTGCTATTGCCGGCATCCATCATAGTCCTATATCTCGCATTGACAAAAAATCTCGCCATATTCAAGAAGGGCTTCATGTTGGCAGGGGTGCTGATCGTCTTCGCTCTTATAGCCAAGCCTTGGTATATCATAATGTATAAGATCCACGCCCAGGATTTCATAAATATATTCTTCGGATTTCAGAACGTTACGAGATTTTTGACCCCGGAACACAAGATAGGATCTCAGGTCTATTACAATATCCCTATAATGCTGGGCGGATTCTTTCCGTGGAGCGTATTCCTGCCGCTGGGATTCTGGCATATCTGTAAAAAAGCGTTCTTTTCGAAAGAAGAGCCGCGGGACGAGAAGAACTACTCCATCTTCATCGTGATATGGTTCTTATTCATATTTCTCTTCTTCACGGCGTCGAGCACGAAGCTGCCGACATATATATTCCCATGTTTCCTGTCACTTGCGCTTATGACTGGAAAGCTTTGGGATGATTTCCTGAATAAGGGAGCTGCGGCCAACCTTATAAAATGGATGAAGGTCTCATATTATGCTCTGCCCGTGATCGTGCTTCTGGCCTTTATAGGCATAAGCATATTCATAAAGATGGACTATCCTGAGATCCTGGGCAAAGTCATTATAACGGGCCTCTTTCTAATGTTCGGCATAGCGCTATCTTTTATGGCGTTTAGAAGTAAAAAATATATCGCAGCGCTTTTCCTGATCGCTTATTCGGTGGCTTTACTAATGTATCCCGTAGATAAGCTGATACTCCCGGCCCTGGAACCTCACGAAACGAGCAAGGCCCTGGCGAAGGAGATCCTTAAATACTATAAAGAGGGCGAAAGAATAGGCAGCGAGTACGATTATCGTGCAGGTATAGCGTTCTACACAGGAAAGGTGCCGGTAAAGATAGCCGATTACTCGACATCGCATGAACTGATGGGCTCTAAAGAGAGGGTCTGGTGCGTCCTGAAAAAGAAGAATGTCGCGGATCTTAATGGCCCCGGTATCGATAAGCCTAAAAAAGTTGTGGTGGTCTTCAAGAGCGGCAAGAAGCGGCTCATAACGAATAAACCTTTATGAGATATTCTGATATACCATTTGTAAAATACCCCGCCATATCATTTGTGATACCCATGTATAACGAGTCGGAAAATATAGTGGATACGGTAGAGAAAGTGGCCTTGCTGGCGAAGGAGCTGACCGACGACTACGAAATAGTATTGGCCGATGATGCCTCGTCGGACGGAACTGGCGATATAGCCGATAGGTTGCAAAAAGAAGATGCCCGCATAAAGAGCGTGCGATTAAAGATCAATACAAAATTCGGCGGTGCGCTCGCCGCAGGATTGAAGAGCGCCTCAAAAGATATTATTATCTATACAGATGCTGATCTGCCGGTAAAAAAAGAGGACGTGAAGAAGGGACTGGCGCTCTTAAAGGGGGCGGACGTTGTCACAGGCTACAGCGTTGTGTTGAAGGACGATAGCTTTAAAAGGATAGTGATGTCGAAGGTATATAATTTTCTCGTTCATATATTGTTCGGATTCAAGATAAAAGATATAAACTCCGGATTCAAGATCTACAGATCTAAAGTGATAAAAGACCTGGATCTAATTTCGAAAAGTCCATTCGTAGACGTTGAGATATTTGCCGAGGCTTTTAAGAGAGGCTTTAAGGTAGAGCAGTTCGGCCTCATATTCGACCTTCGCACAAAAGGCGTATCCACGATATCCAGGATGAGCGTCGTGGCGAGGACCTTTTGGGATATGCTTGCGTACAGACTCTCGAGGTAAATCTTGAAGCAGCTTATAGTAACGGCCGATGACCTGGGGCTTGCCAAGAGCGTAAATGAGGGCATAGCGAAGGCCTGCCGGGAGGGCATCGTAAACTCGGTAAGCGTCATACCGACGGGCGAAGCGTTCGCCGACGCCCTGAAAGTGATAAAAGATCTGGATCTTAAAGAGATAGGCGCCCATCTCTCCCTCACCGAAACAAAACCACTCTTAAACTCCTCAAAATTCTATAAAGGCCATAATCAATTCTTTAAGGATATTTTTTTCGGTAAGGCTGACCTGGGATGGATACACGGAGAGCTGAAGGCCCAGCTCGAGCTATTGAAAAGATCCGGCGTAAAGATAACGCATATCAATAGCCATGAGCATATACATATCATACCCGGCATCCTGGATATCTTCATATCGTTGGCCAAAGAGTTCGATATTCCGGCAATGAGATATCCGCGAGGGGACAGGCCCATGCGGCTCTTCAGCATAAGCGATATTTATAAAAAGTCCATCCTATCGTATTTTTCCGGCAAGATCGCAGGACCATTAAAGAAGTCCGGGCTTCTCTATACGGATCATTTTCTGGGTCTTCTTGACGCGGGTAACCTTAGGGAAGATAGATTGATGGAGATGCTGGGTAGCCTGAAAGACGGCGTTACGGAGATAGTGTGCCATCCCGGATTCTTAAGCCCCGAAGTCATGAATAACTATAAATGGCATATCAACGCCGAAGCCGAACTATTCGCCCTCACCGGCCCAAGGGTCAAAGATACCATAAAAGATAACGAAATACGGCTTATCGCGTACGGGGAGCTTCAATCGGTAAGAAGTTAAAAAAACACCACAATATGGTGCGGAAGGAGGGATTTGAACCCTCAAGCCTTGCGGCACAGGCTTCTGAGACCTGCGCGTATGCCAGTTCCGCCACTTCCGCACGCGACTGACGCATCAGTATACCGTAAAAGAAGATACCTGTCAATCGGGCCCTGCCCGCCTGCAAGAAATATAGCTTGCGGGCAGGCGGGCCTTTCCCACCTTGATTTAGGCGTTAAACTATGATATTGTAGGTCATAATATCATGGATAAACCAGCCGATAAGATAATAACGACCAATAGGAAGGCCTTTCATAATTACTCTATTATGGAGGGCCTGGAGGCGGGTTTGCAGCTTAAGGGCGCCGAGGTCAAGTCCATAAGGGCAGGCGGCGCAAGCCTTTCGGACAGCTTCGCCAAGCTTGAAGGAAACGAGGCTTTCCTGTATAATATGCACATCCCGCCTTACGAGTTTGGCAATATATATAACTCCGATCCCTTAAGGCCAAGGAAGCTATTGCTTCATAGGCGCCAGATAAATAAGCTGGCCCTGGAAGTATCCGCGAAGCATCTCGCGCTGATTCCTATCAAGCTCTATTTTAAGAACGGAATAGTGAAGGTCGAGCTGGCTCTGGCAGCGGGTAAGAAACAGTACGATAAACGCGATTCGATCCGTCGGAGAGAGTCCGACAGGGAACTGAAGAGGACGTTGAAGGGAAGACAAAATAGGGGGTGAAAGGCTTCGACCTAGATAAGCACGACAAAGGTGGCATGTAGAGGTTGTCGGGAGGCCTCTTAAAAAACCTGACAAATATCAAATGCTGAAACTCTAAACGTTCCGGCATCAGTGGACCAGCTCCTTGCGACCATGCAAGTGGTTAAAGGCGTTGCTCCACTGGCAAGCGCTGTTCTCTAGATAGAACAGCCCGTCTTGCGGGGACAGCCTGCGGTCCCGTAAAGGCGTCGCTAGCAGGATAGTCTGATCGCTCGTTAGCCTTTAGGGCGTCAGATGAAGTTTTGAAAGGCTGCCCATCGGAAATTCCGTCTGCTGAAGGTCCGGCGGGGAGATTAAAGAGCAGAATAAACATGTAGAGGCTTTTGATCTGATATTTAGGCACGCGGGTTCGAATCCCGCCACCTCCACCATTTTTTTATGAGATCATATACTAAATACAAAGCGATAGTTGTGTTCATGGCGGCGCTATTGATAGCGGGATGCGCATCTCAGGGGCCGTATCTGAAGCTAGACCCGTCTTTAAATACGGACATAAGGGTCTATGACGGCATCCAATACGTTCCGTTGATAAAGCTCTGCGCCACATACGGCATCGAATGGAAGTGGGACAGTTTCATAAGGACCGCGGTCATAACCAAGAACGGCAAGATCGTCTTGAGAGCCGGCAGCGACAGGATCCTGGTCAATGGTGAGGAGAAAAAATTAGGCTCGCCTGTGGTATTCACCAATGGAGCCGTATATGTTCCCGTGACCTTTGTAAAGAATGACCTAGGCCTTATAGTCGAAGCTCGTCCTTCAACTGAAAAAGTCTTTGAGAAGGAGCCCGAGATCCGTGCGCCCGGAAAGTATTCCATAAAATCGATAGTCATAGACGCGGGCCACGGCGGCAAGGATCCGGGCGCCATAGGCAGGCGTCTTGGGATCAAAGAGAGAGACCTTACTCTATCCGTAGCCAGGAAGCTTAAGAGGATACTCGAAGATAACGGCATCAGAGTTATAATGACCAGGGATTCAGATGAATTCATCTCTCTCCCGAACAGGGCAAAGATAGCCAATTCAAGCGGCGCTGACCTTTTTGTAAGCATTCATATAAATGCCTCGCGCTCCAGGTCGATGAATGGCTTTGAATGCTATTACCTATCGGAGGCCACAAACGATAACGCCCGGGCGCTGGAAGCTTTTGAGAACGCGACGTTAAATACAGACGAGGGAACGGTCGTTGAGCATTCGAGCAGTCTCGATAAGACCCTCTGGGATATGAAGCTTACCGAGAACAGGCGTGAGTCGGCCGAGCTGGCCGGCAATATATGCAGCGCAGTCGATAACAGTCTTGTCACGCGTAATAGGGGAGTTAAGACGGCGCGGTTCTATGTGATCAAGTTCACGAGGATCCCGTCAGTGCTTGTAGAAGTAGGGTACTTAAGCAATAAATTTGAAGAATTGAAACTGAAAGACGACAATTACATCGACAGGATGGCGGATGTCATAGCAAAAGGTATATTGTCGTATAAGAATAAGTACGAAAAGACAGAAGGATTTACGCTGTGAGCGATCAAAGACCTATAGGTATATTCGATTCCGGGGTGGGCGGGCTTACCGTATTTAGCGAGGTAGAGAAGGCCCTGCCGAGGGAAGAGATAGTCTATTTCGGAGATACGGCGCGCGTTCCGTACGGGACAAAATCGAAGGAGACGATCACGAGGTTCTCGGTGGAGAATGTGGAATTCCTGATGAAGCATAACGTGAAACTCGTCCTGGTCGCGTGTAATACGGCATCTTCATTAAGCCTCGACTTTTTAAAACGCTGTTTCAGGGTACCGATCATAGGGGTTATTGCGCCCGGTGCCAGGAACGCCGTAAATTCCACCAGGAATAACAGGATAGGCGTAGTGGGAACCAACGCCACCATCGTTTCGGGCGCTTACGAGAAGGCTGTGAAGAATATAAGCCGTAAGATCGCTGTCTACAGTCAGAGCTGCCCATTATTTGTTCCTCTCGTAGAAGAGGGGTGGACAAAAGAGAAGGTCACATACGAAGTGGCTTCGATATATTTAAAAGGGTTGAAGGCCAAGGGCGTAGATACGCTGATACTCGGATGCACGCATTATCCGCTTTTGAAAGATGTCATAAAAAAGTTTATGGGCAGCGAAGTCTTGCTTATCGACTCTGCCAGAGAAGTCGCGAAAGAGGCAAGGGCCATACTCGACGCGAGCGGACTATTGAATAAGGCCCCGGGAGCGAAGAAGCATAAATTTTTTGTCAGCGATGAACCGGGTCCTTTTATACGTATGAGCGAACGATTCTTAAAGAGAAAGATGACATGCGTAAAGAGGGCAGTATAGGTGAAATATGTATGAGATAAAAGTCAGATCAAGTTTCAGCGCGGCGCATAATCTCCGGAACTACCGCGGCAAGTGCGAGAACCTGCACGGGCATAACTGGAATATCGAGGCGGTATTCAGTTATAAGTCGCTCAGGCCCGATGGCCTGGCGGTCGATTTCAAAGAGGCCAAGACCCTGCTTAAGTCCGTGCTCGAAAAGTTCGACCATTCCTACTTAAATGAGGTCAGCGTCTTTAAGAAATTGAATCCGACTTCCGAGAATATGGCCAGATCGATCTACGACGGAATAAAGAAGGCCAATAAGCATATAGATTCCGTATCGGTGTGGGAGAATGAAAGCTCCTGCGCGACGTATAGAGAGGCCTGTTGTGGCGCGTAAAGCCGTAGTGCTTTTATCCGGCGGGCTTGATTCCGCGGTGGCTCTGTACATAGCTAAAGAAGAAGGATACGATTGCCATTGCCTCTTATTCGATTACGGCCAGCGGCATAAAAAAGAGATCGACTGCGCGAGGCTTATAGCTAGAAGGGCAGGCGCCAAGCTGCATATCGTGAAATTTAAGCTGCCGTGGAAGGGGTCGAGCCTTCTAGACAAAAAAGAGAGGCTGCCGGTTGACCGGACGGTCGAAGATATAAATAAAAATATACCTTCTACGTATGTGCCATCGAGAAACACGATATTTTTAAGCATGGCGGGTTCTTTAGCGGAAACGATCTGCGCCGAAAAGATATTCATAGGCGCGCATTACGAAGATTCGAGTGGTTATCCGGATTGCCGCAAAGATTATCTGAAGGCTTTTAGTAAGGTCATAAAACTCGGCACAAAGGCCGGGGTCGAGGGGGCTCTAAGATTAGAGTTTCCGTTGATCGATAAGAGTAAGTCAGGCATTATAAAGACAGGGAAGAGGCTGGGGGTACCGATTGAGCTTACATGGTCTTGCTATAAAGGCGGGAAGACCCCGTGCGGCAGATGTGATTCTTGTATATTAAGAGCAAAAGGTTTTAAAGAGGCGGGTCTGAAGGATCCGGTAATGAGATGATGGGGCCAAAAGCGGATATTACTGAAGTCTTTTCATCGGTACAGGGTGAAGGGATATTTGTGGGCGCACGCCAGATATTCGTCCGGTTTAAGCGGTGCAATATGGGATGCAGTTTTTGCGATACTCCAAATGAAGGAATAGCAAAAGAGCATTCATGCGCTTCTTTGATGAGCGAGATAAGATCTTTACAGGAAGCTAAGGGACCGCATCATTCGGTATCACTGACCGGAGGAGAACCGCTCGTCTACACGGACTTCTTAAAGTCTTTACTACCTCTCTTAAAGAGAGCGGGTTTTAAATCTTATCTCGAGACGAATGGGACGCTGCCAAACGAGCTTGAGAGCGTGATAGACCTTATCGACATAGTGGCGATGGATTTCAAACTTCCGTCTTCTACCGGAGAGAGGGCGTATTGGAAGGAGCATCTGGAGTTCTTAAAGATATCAGCGCGTAAGAAAGTATTTGTGAAATCGGTCGTGACTACAGATACAAAAAAAGAGGATATATTTGAAGCGGTCAGGCTTATAGGTTCAGTGAATAAAAAGATACCTTTTATAATGCAGCCGGCGACTCCGGTCAGGAACTTTAACAAAACTCTGGGCCAGAACCGACTCTTAGAGTTTCTGGATATCGCGTTAAAAGAGAATATCGAAAATTCGCGCGTCATACCGCAGATGCATAAGATACTGGGAGTTAAATGACAAGATCATCGTACGAAGGACTGCAGGGCGCAATAAAGAAGTTGAAGACCCCGAAGGTAGATGTATGGAAGAATCAGTATCCTGATAGGGACTACATCATAACGATAGATGTCCCGGAGTTCACATGCATCTGCCCGAAGACGGGGTTGCCGGATTTTGCGGTTATAACGATACGTTACACGCCGGACGAATCCTGTATAGAGCTGAAGAGCCTTAAGTACTACGAAATATTCTTTAGGAGTGTAGGCATATTTCACGAGAATGTCGTGAATAAATTCCTGGACGATCTGGTGAAGGCGTGTAAGCCGAGATGGATGGAGATAACAGGCGAGTTCAACGCGCGCGGCGGGATCAAGACTGCGGTGAAGGCCGAATATAAGAGATGAGAGAGATAAACGCTTCAAAGATCAGGGAAGCAGTTACCGAACTTTGCTTAAGGGCGAATTTCGAACTGCGTCAGGACGTCTTAAGAGCGCTGAGATCGGCGCTTAAGAAGGAGACGGGCGGGCGAGCCAGAAATATACTGAAGTCGATAATAGAGAACGCACAGCTTGCCAAGAAAAAGCGTATCGCCATCTGTCAAGATACCGGGCTTGTCTCGATATTTTTGGAGATAGGTAATGATGTAGCTATAAAAGGAGACCTTGAGGAAGCGCTTCACGGAGGCGTAGAAGACGCTTATAAAAAAGGACACCTGCGTAAATCCGTAGTAGACGACTCCCTTATGAGGAAGAACACAAATACTAATACACCCTGTATTATTCACGTAGATATCGTTAAAGGCGACAGGCTTAAAGTAACGGTTTCACCGAAGGGTTTCGGAAGCGAAAATAAGAGCGCCATAAAAATGTTGAGGCCCACGGCCCCGGCAAGTGAGGTCACCGATTTTATTCTGGAGGTGGTGAAGAACGCCGGCGCCGACGCATGTCCGCCGCTTATTTTAGGAATAGGCATGGGTGGGACATTCGACCACGCGGCACTGCTTTCAAAAAAAGCGCTTTTACGTTCCATAGAGACGAGAAATACAAAAAAACATTTCAGGATGCTTGAGAAAGACTTATTAAAGGCGGTAAACTCTCTTAAGATAGGTCCGATGGGGCTTGGGGGCAAGACAACTGTTTTAGGCGTGAATATAGAGGAATTCCCGACGCACATAGCGGGGCTGCCGGTCGCTGTCAGCGTCAGCTGTCACGCCACCAGAAGCGCGGAGAAGGTATTATGATCAATATCACTACGCCGCTAACGGAAGATGTCAGGAAAAGTTTAAAAGCCGGAGACGAAGTGCTTCTGACCGGCACTATACTTACGGCGCGTGATGCCGCCCATAAAAGATTGTGCGATACTTTGAATAAAGGCAAGGCGCTGCCGCTTAATCTGAAAGATGCCGTGATATATTATTGCGGCCCGACACCGGCGAGACCGGGCAGGCCTATTGGCTCCTGCGGGCCTACGACAAGTTCAAGGATGGATTTGTTCACTCCCGCGCTGATCTCTCTGGGTCTGGGCGGAATGATAGGGAAGGGTGATAGATCGGATGAGGTTACGAAAGCTATAAAGAAACACAGATGCGTATATTTTTTAGCGACCGGAGGGATAGGCGCATTATTGTCCACTAAAGTGAGGTCGTCCAAAGTCATTCTGTATAATGACCTGGGACCGGAAGCTATTCACAAATTGGAAGTAAAAGATTTCCCGCTGCTGGTAGGGATAGACTCGAAAGGAAATAATATTTATGGCAAGGCAGGACGGAAGAAAGAGTAACGAACTGAGGAAGTTAAAGATAACGAAGAACTACATAAAATACGCGGAAGGCTCGTGTTTAGTCGAGCTCGGTAATACAAAAGTTATAGCTACCGCATCGGTCGAAGACGGAGTGCCTCATTTTTTGAGAGGCTCTGGTAATGGCTGGGTCACTGCAGAATACGGCATGATACCGCGTTCATGTAAATCTCGTGTATCACGTGAGGCATCCAAGGGCAAGCTCGGAGGCAGGACACACGAGATACAGCGGCTCATAGGCAGGTCATTAAGGAGCGTTACCGACATGACGAAGCTCGGCGAGAGGACGATATGGCTCGATTGCGATGTCATCCAGGCCGACGGCGGTACAAGATGCGCTAGCATCACCGGAAGCTTTGTGGCATTGGCGCTGGCGCTTGAGAATATGAAGAAAGACCGCCTGTTGACGACAGTTCCTCTGTCTGACTATGTAGCCGCGATCAGCGTAGGTATATTGGGCGGTGATACGATCATCGACCTGAATTACGAAGAAGACTCCAAGGCGGAAGTCGATATGAACGTGGTCATGACGGGCGCCGGGAAGTTCATAGAAGTTCAGGGTACCGCCGAGCGCGAGCCTTTCAGGAAAGAGGACTTGAATAAGCTTATATCTCTTGCGCAAAAGGGAATAGAAGATATTATCCATACGCAGAAGAGTATTCTCAGGGGCATAACGATAGTCTGATGACAGAAGTAGTCATAGCCACAAAGAACGATAAGAAATTACGAGAACTTAGAAGGTATCTTAAGAGTGTAAAGGCTCATATAATCTCTCTGAAAGATATGCCCGGCGCGCCGCGGATAAGAGAGGACAAGAGCACATTTAAGGGTAACGCGGTAAAGAAGGCCGTTACCATATCGAAGTTTACGAAGGGCGTGGTCCTGGCGGATGATTCCGGGCTTTGCGTCGATGCGTTGGGCGGCGAGCCCGGGGTGAAGAGCGCGAGGTTTTCCGGGCCCAGGAAGAAGGACGGCGATAACAGCATAAAGGTTTTAAAGTTGTTGGAAGGTTTACCGGCCGGGAAAAGAACGGCAAGGTTTGTGTGCGCGGTTGCGATCGCCGATAAAGGTAAAGTAATAAAAGTCATAGAAGAGTATTGTTCGGGCCGGATAGCTGATTCGGTAAGGGGAAGACACGGATTTGGCTACGATCCGCTCTTCTTGATACCGAAATATAAGAAGACATTCGGAGAGCTCGGGCTCAAGGTGAAGGACAAGATGAGCCACCGCTCGAAGGCGCTAAAGAAAGCGCGGAAGTTTTTGAGAAATTATATTTAGCTCTTTAACAATATGGTATAATTCGGGAAGTAGCGCAGCTGGCTAGCGCACCTGGTTTGGGACCAGGGGGTCGCGAGTTCGAATCTCGCCTTCCCGACCATATTGTAACGACTATTACAGGACAATAGATGAAAATTATTGAAAGAGAAAAAGCGATAGGCCTAAGAAAACAGGGCTTAACATACAGAGAAATAGAAGGGCTCCTAAATGTATCGAAAGGGTCTTTAAGTTTGTGGTTAAATAGTATTCCTTATTTGCCAAGCGAGGCCTCTAATCAGAGGAGAAGAATAGCCAGTATAAATGCCGGGCAGGTGTTGCACAGAAGAAAGATAGATAGGGTGTCAAAGATTAAAGCAGCAGCGAAGCAAGAAATTAAAAAAATAGATACTGATACGTTTAAGCTGCTGGGCGTCATGGCTTATTGGTCAGAAGGTTCTAAGACAAATGATGGGTTAGTAAAATTTACTAATGCAGATCCCGGATTTATCAAATTCGCGGTTAAATGGTTGAGGGTGATATGCGATGTTCCTGAAGAAAAGCTACGGTTACATGTTAGAATTCATTCGGATACAGACAAGGAAGAAGCAGAAAATTACTGGACTAGCATAACAGGAATACCTAAAAACAGATGTTATAAAACCACATTGAAAAAGAGCGATTCAAATGGTAAGCGATTTCGTAAACTTTCTAATGGAATTGCGTCTATCATAGTCTGCGATTCGAATCTTTTTTATAAAATAATGGGTTGGATTGAGGCCCTAATCGATATATCTGATCTTTAAAAATTACGAGTCCCTGTAGCTCAGTTGGATAGAGCATCTGCCTTTCAATGAGGCCATGGCTTACGGAACTTTAGTGACGTAAACCATACGGCCGAATTGATCCCGCCTCATGTCTATAGTGAGTCGCGGCGGGACCAAGAGGGAGCCCTCATAGGGAAACATAACCTGTGAGGTGGACGTCGTTAATTCGGTGGACACCCTCGTAAGAGGGCTATACCGAGCTAGATGCCGATAAGCATCGAGTGTAGAGACTTTACGCGACGGGGCTGTAATGCCTAAGATAAAGTCCGGCCAGCAAGCCGCAAGGTGGTCAGAGTAATCTGATGCTGGATGCTAAGCAGAGGGTCGCCTGTTCGAATCAGGCCAGGGACGCCAATTTGAAAGTTTTGTGGTGGGTGTAGCTCAGCCTGGCTAGAGCACTTGACTGTGGCTCAAGACGTCGCGGGTTCAAATCCCGTCATCCACCCCATATATTACCCTCACGCGAACCAAAGCTCAAGCGAGCCACAGGCGCGTGAGGGTTTTTCTTTATCCGAGGGAGAAATAAGCACTCCCAATCCCTCGGAAATGATTAATTTCACCAAGTATTTGCAGAAATATGCCGATATTCAGCCCCGGACTTATTGGTGGGAGTTCCCTTTTTATACAATTATAAGGAGTGCCCGGCAAAAGTTTTGCCTGGGAAATCGCCCTGAAGACTTAGATCATATCGCTACAATTGAACAAAGAACATGGGAAAAGCATTTAACTCATCTGAATCGTCTAGAGCGCTTTCCTCTTGATAAGGCTGAATATTATCTAAGATTGAAAGAATCTCAGGGTGTTAATAGCATAAGGGGGCTGGCTAAGATTACAGGAGAAGATTGGTCATACATTGCCAAAATTATAAGAACCCTTGATTTGCCTGAAGCCATAAAAGACTTTTTACGAAGCAATAAAAATGATTCTGCTATTCTCTCGTTCTTCCATCTGCGGAAGCTGCTCGATATAGTGCGGCAAGGCGAAGAGCGTCAGCAATTAACCCGTTTTAGGGAAATGATGGAAGAGCTTGAAGAAAAAAGATTATAAAGAGGGTAAATGCCTGGGAGTGATGGAGTTATGAAAGATTTATTAAGAAAAGGAAATAACTATACCAAATGAATAAATACGCGAATTTAATCGAAGCAATAAAAGATAACCTTGTCCAAGAGGACGAATATGCAGCAGGGCTTATCTCTAAAGCGAGAAAGGTTCGGAAAAGGGGATATCTGACTAGAAGAGAGTTCTTGGATATATGCATGTGGAAAAGCCCCCGCCCGAAGAAGCATTATGAAAAGAACGCTGAAGATAAGATAAAAGACATCACGAAGAAGGCATTTTTAATTCCCCATGAGAAAAATAAAATTGTTTTGTTGACCAGATTAAAAGGAATTAAGATACCGACTGCTTCGGCTATTTTGGCTATGGTATACCCAGATCGATATGGCATTATTGATATCAGGGTTTGGAAGATTCTTCGTAAATATGGAGAAGTTAAAGATAATCCAAGCGGCATGAATTTTACGCCAGCACAATGGTACAAGTTTCTGATTAAAATAAGATATATTGCAAAAAAATTAAAAAAGACTCCCCGAATAGTTGAGTTGACAATGTTTCAACACAGTAAGCAGATACAAAGGGGCACTCTTTACGGCTAATCGTTTTCTTTTGAGTGTAATATTCCTCTGATGTGTTATAATGTGAAGTAATGTTAAATCTATCCTATAAGGGGTTTGCATATGCCTAAAGCTTATCTTACAGTCAGGGATGCCGCGAAACAGCTTGAGCTCACCGAGTATCGGGTGAGGCAGCTTATCAACCTTAAAGAAATCAAAGCCACAAAAATAAAGCAGTGGAGGATTCTGCCTGCGGACTTGGAAAGTTTTATCAAGAGCAGGAGCAATATTACATCGTGAAAGATATGGTTATGAAAGATCAAAATAATAACAAAAGCCCCAAGGTGTTTATTTCTGATGCGCCAGTTCTTTCCTGTGACGCAGACATTTTAGGAAGGGGGAAATTTGCAAAGTCTCTTGCAAGAAACATCATTCGCCATGAAGATCACAATACGATAGTTGTCGGCTTATATGGCAAGTGGGGCTCTGGAAAAAGCTCCATTGTCAACATGCTCCTTGAAGACATTAAACAGACAAAAGAAATAACTGAAGACAAGAAGCCTTTAATTATTGAATTCAATCCTTGGAATTTCTCAGAGCAAGACAATCTTTCCTTCGCATTCTTTAATGAGATAGCCAATAGCTTGAGTTATTCGGACAAGTCTGAAAATGCCAAAAAGATTGCCGAAAAGCTCAAGTTGTATGGTCATTTTCTAAGTACCGCAGTCCTTGTTTCAAACGCCCTTCGATATGTTCTTCCGATACTGTTGTTTATTGTAGGCGTTCTCATTCTTGGAACAACTTATTTTGCCGAGCTCAGAGCAGTTTCTTGGATTGTTGCTGTCACATTTATTATTCTGGGGATAATATTCAAATTTTCAAAGACAATGATGTCTGCTGCCAGTGAATATCTTCTACAGTGGGCAAAAGTGAATGAAAAGACACTGGCTCAGTTTAAGGGCGACTTGAATAATCTGATTTTGGAGAAGAGTAAAAGATTCTTGATAGTCATTGATGATATTGATCGATTAAACACAAAAGAGATTAAGCAAATATTTCAATTAGTAAAACAGAATGCTGATTTCTCCAATACGGTTTATTTGCTTGCTTTTGATAGGAATATCATCGAGAAGAATCTTGAAGAGCAAAAGGGTGTTTCAGGCAAAGAATATCTGGAAAAAATCGTACAGGTAAGCTTCGATGTACCCTTCGTGCAGGAGCAGAAGCTTCATGCGTATTTATTTGCACAGCTTGATGCAATAGTGAAGGTTGTGCCAGAGAAACTTTGGGATATGACTGTATGGGGAAACCTTTTTCATGCTGGATTAAAGGAGCTATTTGTTTCCCTGAGGGATGTTAAGAGATTTATTAATAGTCTAAAATTCAATTTTTCATTGATCCAGCAAGAAGGTTCATTTGAATTGAATCCAATCGATTTTATTGGGCTAGAGGCCATACGTGTTTTTGCCCCTTCAGTTTATGAAGGAATGCGGGGCGAAAGTCTGCTTTTTACCCATACCGATAGTTCCATGGGTAGAAGAAATGGGGAGCAGGAAAGACGGCAGAGCATAGAAGCCATACTTAACAGAGCCGACGATAATATTAAAGAGCCTGTAAAGAAAATAATCTATCAGCTTTTTCCTCAAATAAAAGGTTTGTTTGAAAACATGAATTATGGAAGCGACTGGCAGGATAGATGGACTAAAGAGATTCGGATATGCTCTACTGAACTGTATGACAGATATTTCATACTTGATGTCCCAGAAGGGGAAATCTCCCAATTTGAGATTGATAAGCTACTTTCTGCAACTGGGGACAAGAATCAATTTGCCCTACTTGTTGAAGAATATCTTAAGAACGGCAAAATAAAGAAGGTTCTTTCGAGGCTTGAAGATTATATTGATACTTTCAATCTTGATTATGCCCTTAATATCATAATTCCTTTGCTTGATATCTCTGACAGATTACCAGAAGAAAATGCAGCATTTTTTGATATAGGCTCAGACATGCATGTTACAAGGATAATCTATCATTATCTTAAGAGAATAGAGGACAAGGCAAAAAGAAGCGCGATTCTTAAGGAAGCAATAAAAGGCTCTACCGGGCTTTTCGGCTGCGTGATGAAAGTTTCTATTGAAATCCAAGGCATAGAAAAGAAATCTGATTATGAAAGGCTAATTTCTGAAGAAGAGGTTGATGAGTTTAAAAAGTTGTGCGTGGAAAAAATTAAGAAATTCAGCAAGGACGGAAAGTTAAACAAGCATCCTAAGCTGTCTTATATTCTCTATGATTGGATAAAATGGGGCGGGGAGAAGGACGCGAAGCAATTCGCCTCTCACTTGGCTTCTACTGATGAAGGACTTGTTTATTTAGTCATGGCTTTCCTATCCAAAAGCCACAGCTATGGCTCAGGCGACTATGTCTCAAAGACCAAGTGGAAAGTTAGCTATAAAAATCTGCAAGAGTTTACTGATCTTGATAAGGCTAAAGAACGGTTAGAAAAGATTGATATAATCAAGCTCGGCGAAAAGGAAAAGTTTGCAGTAGAGATTTTCTTAAAGAATTTTGACAAGAAAGATAAAAACAGCGATTGGGACGACTAAACATGCTTTACTGAGATTAGAAAAATTATTAAGGCTTCTAGAATTGTAATATTGGACTAAAGGAGTGCACATAAGATGGATATAGCTGAGTTTCTTTTGGCATCAGGTTTCGGATTGTTAATCGTATTATTAGGCTGGTCAAATCAGATGACATCAAAGAGCAAGGAAACCAAGGATCTCGAAAGAGATTTTTTAAGTAAAGCCAACCTTAAGGGTGAAGAATTCAAGAAAATCACTAACAAAGGGGGGGCAACTAAAGATTCACTTTTTGCTTTGGTTGATTTCTTGTATTCAAAGAAAAGAAAAGATGAAGATATTGAAATTTTTGACAAGATTAAGAACATAAAGACGGATCTTGTAACCTTAGACAATAAGTATACATGGCGCTTTTGGATGCTGCTGGGCATGACAGCGTGTTTGTTTATGTCTGGCCTTGTAGCATGGTTTTTACCTGAAAATTTTAGGATTTGGGCTTTAGTGCCAAATTTAATTTTTGTTATTGCGGTATTTTGCAATCTTATTAATATCTATATCGTAGAAAAACGATACGCTGATAATATTACAAAGGCTATGGAGAAGTTATAATGGGCGGCAGAAAAGGATACTCGCTTAAGGTAATTGTAGGGGATATGCGAAAAGTAAGGTCAGACCAAAAGCAGCTCCTGCAAGGCGTTAAAGAGAATGACCCTAAAAAAATTGTAGATGCAAGTGCCAAGATATTATCCAAAAGTGACAAGGCCCTTGAGTCTCTTGCTTATAGCTATCTTTTTGTTGACAGTATTAAGGACGATTACAAGAAATTAAGCGATGAAAGCATAAAAGAAAGAAGAAAAGAGTTATCAAAGCGATGGGCAGCCTTTAGGAAAGAAAAAGGGAAAAAATTCGATTCTTCTACAAATAGAGACGTTGTTGATTCTGCTACAAGAGTTCTTGGAGGTGGAGAATGAGCGCCCTCCGAGAACAGCAACTAGTAGAAGGACTGAAAGATTACTTAATTGGTGTTCAAAAATCGCAGCAGATTTACAAGCAAATCTCAAAATTGGGAAGAAAAGCCTTGCAAGCAAATGAAAATGAAATAGAGAAAAAAGCAAAGAAGATTGCTTCTACGGTTGAAAAGTTCTGCGTAAAGGTAGAAAAAAAGACAGGCAATCCACCCTTGCCAGATGAAATAAAGAAAAAAATATCTGAAGAATTGAAGAAGTCTGCAACATGAAAAAGGACAGAGATAAATATTTCTCATTCTACAAAGAGAATAGGTTTCTAAGATATAAGCAATTTTTTTTAGAGCGCGATATTCTAAGAGTGGCATTTTATTTGTTTGAGGCAGAGAAAAAATTAAAAACGGATGGTTTTGTTGATAAAATTATAATTCCTTTATCAAGGCAAACTTTTCAACGGATAGATTGTGATAAACTTAAAAAAGTGCTGGAAGAGTTATTCCTGCTCATTCTATTAGAAGATATAGAGATAGATTTGGTTGAAATAGATGATATGAGTGGCAGGGTCAGGAAGAAGGCGGTATTTCCTCAAAAAGAGGCTGTAGTACTATTTTCTGCCGGAGTAGATAGCTATTCGGGCATAAAGGTAGCTGAAAAATACTATAAACAGCTTTTGGGTTTATTTGTAGCGCATAATGACCAAGCTCGAGTTATAAGAATAGTAGAGGCAATAAAACCTCTTATCAGTACTGAAATAAGGACATTATATGCGCCACCGATGGGTTCAACTGGCTATTCCCAGCTCAGAGGTTTTTTATATATTCTTTCAGGAGGGGTGTATATTAATTTGTGCAAGACGGACAAGGTGATTGTTACTGAATGCGGGCCAACAATGTATCAGCCCCTATTTTCCCCTTTTGATTCAATCACTTATACCACACACCCATATGTGCTAAAGGCGGCGAAAGATGTTCTCACGATATTATTGGGCTTTGAGCCAAAAATTATTATTCCTTTTGAGGACTTAACAAAGGCAGAGGTTATCTCTAACTCAGGTATTAAAGATTTTAGCACAACACATTCATGCATTTCTCAAAGATTTGGTGATCACGATGGAACATGTTTTGGATGCGTAATCAAAAAATTGGCGTGCCAAGTTAGTGGTATTAAGGATGTTAAATATAATAAGAACGTGTTTAATGAAAGCGCGAATCAGGATAATTTATTCAATCTTCTAAATTTTAGCGATGATTTATTGAACAACTATAAGACTATGCCTGCCTTTCAAAAAGAAAAGATAGGAGAATTCAGAAAAAACGACCTGTTCGAAAGATTTGCTTTGGATAATATTGCCGGGCTGATGATGGGTGTGGATAATCAAAATCAGATTTACAAAAAATTTATTGGCTCAAATCAAAAAATGTTTGAAGAAAGAATTACTCAAGTCAGAGAAAAGCCAAAAGCACCAGATTTTGATAAAATTGTAAGTTGATATAGAAAAATTATTAATGCAAAAATAGATATATTTTAAATTGATATGGAAATCGCTGAAGAAATAGTAGATTGTGAGCAATGGAATAAAAAATTCAAAGTAGTTAAATTTGGATTTGATATTCACCAAGATAGTGAATTAATAAATAATTTTAAGATTGAGGGAGAAGCCCTTGCTCGCCGCCTTAATGGAACTTTAGCGAGAGATAGCAGCAGAACAAGAGATTTCGATACGCTTAAGGCCAATGCAATTGCTGGGGTAATTTCAGAATTTGTTTGGCGTCATTATCTCAGAGATTTTATAGATAAGGAAGGGCTATCGTTATCCATTAAAGAGGCTCCTCTTACAGACCTGAGGAATCAAATTGACATAATAGTTGTTTATCCAGACAGGAGTAGTAAGACAATAGAAGTAAGATCATCATTTCCATACACTGGAATAAAAAATGGGATATGCAGAGTCTTTGACATGCTGGGGTGGTATGCAAACGAAGTAAAAACTATGGAGGTAAGAAAAGATTATTATGTCAGGTGCCTATTCCCTTACAAAACTTCTGATTTCTTAAATATCCTAGGCAATAAATTTGATGCTTATTTGACCGGTGGGGCAACAAGAGCTATGTTAGAAACTAGTGAATATGCAAGAGACAAGGAATTCATCCCTTATGATGAGATGGTACAAGAAAATATAAAAATGACAAAATATAGAGTTATAGAGCCTATAATTAATGCACAAGATACACGAGCGATATGCGGCTCCGTTATTAACGGGCTATAAAATATTTTAAAAGAAGGTTTATAATATGGCATATAACATTGAAAACAGAAGATATACTGGAAGTAAAGCTAAGTTAGTTGATTGGATAATGTCATTAATCCATAAAGAGTGTACTGGAAAAACCTTTTTAGACATTTTTGCGGGTACGGGTGTTGTAGCGGCTGCAGCTGCTTCAAATTCTTTCAAACATATTATTGTTAATGATTTGTTGTATTCAAATTACGTTTCTTTTAAGGCTTTTTTAGGAAAAGGAGATTGGGATAAAGATAAATTACAGAAAATTGTGGTTGGCTATAATAATATTGACGCGGATGATCTAAAGGGTACCTTTTTCTCTGAAAATTTTGGCGATAAATATTTCGATTTAAAAACAGCCAAGATAATCGGCCTTATTCGTGAAAAGATAGAAAAAGATAAGCCAAAACTAACAGATAAAGAATATTTTATTCTTCTTGCATCTTTAATGTATTCGGCTGATAAAGTAGCAAATACGGTTGGGCATTACGATGCTTATTTGAGAACTAAGCCGAGAGAAAATAAATTCTTTATGAGACTTATTGATCCCCTAAAGGTCAGTAAGGTTGATATTTTTAGAGAGGATGCAAATTTACTAGCAAAGAAATTGAAGGCAGATGTGGTGTATATTGACCCCCCGTATAATTCTAGGCAATACAGTAGATTCTATCACGTATTGGAAACTTTAATCAAAGGTGATACGCCGAAATTGTATGGAGTTGCACTAAAACCAGAACCTGAAAATATGAGCGATTATTGTAGAGTTAATGCGCCGGAAGTCTTTGGAGAGTTAGTAAAAAATCTTAATTGCAAATATATTGTTGTTTCATATAACAATACTTATAACTCAAAAAGCAATTCTTCTAGAAATAAGATTAGGCTAGACCAGATAAAAAAAACCTTGGAGTCTAGAGGTGAAACAAAAAATTTTAATAAATCACACAAGTTTTTCAATTCTGGCAATACCTCTTTTGATAATCATCAGGAGCTAATTTTTATAACGAAAGTGCATGAGAAAAAATGAATAAAATGACGATTAAAAGGTCTCCATTGTTTTATGTGGGAGATAAATATAAGTTAATTAAAAAGATAAAGGAGCATTTTCCTAAAAATATCAAAAGATTCATTGAGCCCTTTACTGGCGGAGGGAGTGTATTCTTGAATGTGGACGCAGATGAATATTTGCTTAATGACATCGATAGCAATGTTTGTGAGATACATAGATTTTTATTAAAGCGGGCAAGTAATCCAGATAAATTATTTAGAGAAATATATGAGATTATCAAAGAATATGGGCTTTCAAGGTCCTATTTTGAAGATATAGTGCCGCTTGAATTAAAAAAACGTTGGAAAAAGACTTATTATGCACACTACAACAAAAATGCCTATAACAAATTGAAAGAAGCTTACAACGCATCTAAAAAAAAGAATCCATTGATGTTATACACTCTTTTGATTTACGGATTTAATAGAATGTTGCGTTTTAACGGGGGTGGGAAATTTAATTTACCTGTCGGTAATGTCGATTTTAACAAAAATGTCTATAACTCTCTTAAGGAATATTCTGAAATTTCCAGAAATCGGAATATAGCTTGGCACAATCTTGATTTTGCTCACTTTATTAAATCAATAAAATTCCAAAAAGATGATTTTGTATATCTAGACCCTCCATATTTAATATCTTTTAGCGAGTATAATAAATTATGGAATTCCGAGAAAGAAAAAGAGCTATTGATATTGCTTGACCGCTTAAATAGCAAGGGTGTTAATTTTGCAATTTCCAATGTTGTTCTCCATAAAGGCATGAAAAATGAAATATTTAGCAAGTGGATGGAAAAATATAAAATACATAAAATCGATAGTAATTATATCAGTTATCACAATAACTCTAAAAAACAAATAATGGAGGTTCTAATAACCAATTATGGCAAAGCGTAAATCAGAATATAAACCGTTACTTTTTACAACCACAGTTAGAAACCCTGAGAGATTGAAGGGCTTGCTGAGAATACTTAGTGATTTTAATGGGGAAAAACTAACAAATATATTGGCTACAAAAATAGTTGGCGAACTTATTAGGTATGGACTATATCGTCCCTTGAAGCAAGGGGCTCAAGTTAAGGCAAAATGGAAGAGTACTAAAAATGGCGATTTTTCTGAGATATTATTATCAGATGTCGAAGTTGCTACAATGTTAAGGGATAATCCGCAAGATCACAAGGAAGCAGGGTTTGAGAAAGGTTGGCCATCGAGATTCGCAACTTTTTTTGATTTCGCTAAAGAATTAGGCTTTGTTTATTATTATCCAGAAGGAAAAATACAATTTTCAGATGTGGGTTTAAAACTAGCCAATTCTATAGAAATAAAAATCGAAGGTAATTTTATTATGGTTTCTGATGTTCATCCAGAGTTTGAGCAACAAGCCTTCTTGCATGCCTTAGCCAAATACCAAAGAAGCAATCCTTTTGTAAGAGTGTTGAACGACAACGTTCCTCTTATTCTTTTGCTCGAAGTTATAAATAAACTAAACGAGGATAAAGATTTTAACAATGCAGGAATATCCAAACTAGAACTGCCATTAGTTATTTTTTGGAAAAACAACAGCGCGGAAGAATTATACAGACAGATTAAACAAATTAGGAAAAAGTATGGATATAACCCAAGCTGGGAAGTTATTGTAGATGCGTGCATTAATCATATAGGGGCATTAAAAAAATTTAAACCAAAATCCATAATGCAGGAATATCCAGATGAATTTATTAGAAAAATGCGATTGACTGGTTTAATCTCCTTAAGAGGGGGAGGCCGTTTCTTAGATATAAACAAGAATGAACAGAAAAAGGTGGATTATGTATTAAGTAAATATTCGAATTATAAAAAGTATAATACTGAGAAAGAATATTTTGATTATATGGCTGCAACGGATACAAATCTATTTTTGCCTTTAGCTCAACCAGCCGGCGCAGAAACAAGCGAAAAGAATTTAGCAAAATGGTTAGCAATCTATTCTTGGGATAAAATCAAGGAAGAGCTGCTTGTTTTGTCAAAAAAGAGATTATCAAAAGACGAGCTTTTAAAATATCTATCAAGTCCAATCAGACTAGAATTTTTAACAGCAATAGGAATCAAATCTAAATTTCCCAGCATAAAAGTTATACCAAATTATCCTTGTGATGATGAAGGGCTGCCAACATCGACAGCTGGAGGAGTGGGTGACAAAGGAGATATAGAATGCTATGAAGGTATTAATGGTATATTGATTGAAGTTACTATGACGGAAGGTAGAACACAAACAGTAGCAGAAGTTTGGCCAATTGCACGGCACTTAGAGAAATTTTCGGAAACTACAAAAAATTCGATGTGCTATTTTGTTGCCCCTAGCATATTTAAAGATTCTTTAAGACAAATTAGAGATGTCGGGCTTCATGATAAACTATTTATTTCACCAAAAACTATAGAAGAATTCCTTTATTATTTAGAAACCAATACTCTGCTATATGCCACGAACTAGTATTGTCATTCATTCCCCGTTCTCCGTATCCTTGTACAACGCTTAAAAGACCCGCCGTCATTACTTCTGAATGGAACCCCAAAACCAGTACAGAAGTGTAATTCCTTCCTATTTAGATAACCCCATATTAAAGCCAAGAAATTTCTACGAAACAGGGTTTGAAGAAAGCCTTGAGAAAATTGTTCTCAATGATGAGCCCGCGACTGAAGGAGGGCTTGTTGAGCGGGTTTTTACTGACAGAAGCAGGACTCTGAAATCCATGATTAAGGCCTTGTTCAATGAGGTGCTTACAAGGGAGCATCTTAACTCTGCTCTTCTTAAGGATATTGATTCTGCGCTTTGCAAGACAGGAAGTTATCTTGAACAGATTCGGGAGATGACAAGGAGGCAATACACTCCTGATTTGGAAATAGCATTATCAAGAAGGAGAACGCAGCTTGAATCAAGATTAATGGATCTCGATAAGGAAAAGAGGCAGGAGTATCTCACATGCTGGAAAGATTTGGCATATTTGAGCAAAGGGTTATTGGTTGCATTAAAGGACTACTGGGATTTCAGCCTTAAGGCGGGATTTATGAATCAAGAAAATCCTGAATTGCCCCACGGATTTTCTGGATGCTCGGAAATTCAGGAGAATAAATTTCCGACATAACGAAAATGCTGAATGACGAGGACGTAAGAGAGTTTTGCAGAAAGCTTAAGCCTGTTATTGGAAAAAAGGCTGACAGCCTTTGGATTCTCTACTTGTCCGAGGATGAGAAAAGAAGAAGGGAGTTTGCCCTCGATATCCAGCTGATTGCAGAGAAGTATTTGGCAAAGGAAGAAAAGCAGATACTTCTCTCCCCGCCGAGCCAAGAGGATGCCTTTGGATTATTTCATCTGGGCGATGTCCAATATAACGGGAAGGCTCTTTATCCTTTATGCCTGTCGCCTGAAGATTTCATAAAACAGATTGGGATATTCAGCATAACAGGAGAGGGCAAGACAAACACCGCGATGCTTCTTGCGTTACAGTTCTTGAAATTTCGCCTTCCTTTTCTTGTTGTTGACTGGAAAAGGGGATGGAGAAATCTCCTAAGCTACCGAGGAAGATATCCGGGGCTTAATATCGAGAACAAGAAGCAGTTTTCGATGAAAGATGTAGAGGTTTTTACGATAGGCAGAAATATTGCCCAGTTTGAATGGAATCCTTTCCGGGCACCGCCAAAAGCTGATCCGATAATGTGGATAAGCACGGTTGCCGAGGTGTTGGAGAAGAGCCATATCTCAGGCATGGGTGTTTGGGCATTAGTGAACAGGATTTATTCAAAGAAATTTAAGGAGTTAAAAATAACGAGCGATTCGACGTTCTTTCCCAATTTTTATGACGGCTTAAAGGAGCTGGAAGGGCTTTATGCAAGAGAGCGAGAGCTTAAATGGAAGCAGACTGCGTTAAGAATATTTGAGAGCTTCACACTTGGCCCTGCTTCAAAAGCATTCAATTCTAGGAATCCATTGAGGCTTGAAGAATTACTTTCAAAGCCAGTCATTCTTGAGCTTGATTTGGAAATGCCGAAGCCTTTACGGGTTTTCTTTACTGAAATTATTTTGAGATGGATTCATCTTTACAGATTAGGACAGGGAGAGTCAAAAATGTTAAGGCATAATTTATTTCTAGAAGAAGTTCACAATATTTTCCCACAGGCAAAATATGGCAATGAATCATACAGCAGTCTTGAGAATGTTTCGCGAGAGATAAGGGCGACAGGACAGGGCTTGACTTACATTACCCAGCACCCGAGCCTTCTTCCTGTCTGGCTATTGGGTAATTGCCATACACAAATTTATTTGGGATTGCAGCATGAAGCGGACATCAAAGCCGCAAAAGAGTCTCTCTTTTTGAAAAGGGAAGACCAAGAATATCTCAACATGCTTAAAGTTGGCGAGGCTATTGTGAAAGTGAAAAACAGGATTGAGCCCTGCCTTGTTAAGGTGCCTCTTGTCAGTCTGGGGGAAAATATTGAGGACGATTGGCTTAAAGATAACATGAGGGGGTATTCTCAAGCCCTCAGCGACGCTAAACAGGATGAGAATAGGGGGTATTCTCAAGGAGATAATAAAGAGAGGGGTTTAGGAGAATACCCTCCTGCCTTGAGGGACAGATTCTTGGCTGATATTTTTCTCCAACCCTTATCAAGCGTTACTCAGAGATATAAAAGAATTAATGCAGTTTTACGCGCTGGCAATCAATGCAAGGACGATCTGATTGAGAATGGATTTATTGTGCAGAGAAAAATCATCACAAAAACAGGATGGATTACATTGCTTGAGCCGACGCAGAAAGGACGATTGATGCTTAATGAGCTCGGATACAGGGCAGTTGACGATAAGGAAAGTGTTGTTCATAAATTCTGGAAGCAGAGGATTGGCGAATATTACAAAAATAAAGGCTTTGACGTTTTAGTTGAGGAGCATGTCAACGGCAAGCCGGATATCATTGTAATCAGCGGCGATAAAAAGGTTGCGGTAGAAATTGAAACGGGCAATTCAGAGGCGATAAAGAATATTGAAAAGAATCTTCGGGCTGGATTTGACGAGGTGATTTGTGTGGCGACGAATAAAGAGGTTGAGGAGAAGACGCGGCAGGAATTAAAGATTGAGGATGCGAGAGTTAAGATGACGAGTGTGTTTGAGTTCTAATTGCGCCCCTCAATTGGCTTCGTTCCTAGAGTTTATTTTTTTGCTAAAGGCATTCTAGGAAATTCCATTTTATCAATTAATTTATTTACAAGCAAACCAGAAACAAAAGCCCAAAAACCTTTTCTAGATTCTCTGTAATTTGAATAAGAACAATCAAACGCGATCTTTAACTTAGTAGACAGTTGATTAACTTTTTGGTGTTGGTTAAGCATTTGTTTAGTTCCGGTATATAAAAGGATATCATGAACAAAATCATGATGGATATTTGCTATTTGGCTGTAATCAAGTTTCATGGATTTAATCTCCGTGATTCTTCTTTCCCAATGTGAAAACCAGCTCTTAGGATTAAATGTAACATTCGAATCTCTTGCAGTTATCCCAGGATAAGTAATCCCGTCATAAATTATTTTTCCATTTGGTAAGTATTTAGCTTTCATTTTATGAATTTGGTACACCTCTTTATTTAATATCTTCTATAAAAACCCTTCTTCAAACTCTGCATTCTTGTACAACCCTTAAAAACTCCACTCCCTTAATCCAAGAGTAACTAACTAAAACAAACCTTCTCAATCGAAGGTCAATAAATCTCTTCTCGACGATGAGATAAGGACTTTGTGCCTTTTAGTGCAAGAGCATTCGTTTTTAGCGGATGCTCTTTTTTCTTGGAAGAAATGCTCAGCGACGGGCATTTCAAATCATTCTGGAATCCAGCACAAGGATTTCTTGAAAGAAAGGGGGTGATGGCAATGGAGTTTTGTCCTGATTGCGGGGCTCAGCTTATTTCTGCTGAGAGTTGTGTGATGTGTAGTTGTTGTGGATGGTCAAGATGTGAATGTTCAGTATGCAACGGAAAGGAGGTAAATGATGGCGTATACACCAGAGCTGAGTTATGAAGCCAGTTGCACCTTAAGAAGGCTTTCTTGGTCGTTGAACAAACCGATGACCAAAACCATGGAATGGATTTTTACAGACTTGATTAAATTCATTCCTTCGCAAGCTATCTGTGAGGCCTGTAAAGACAAGTCAAAGTGCGGTGCATGCTCTTTCAGCAATGAAAGGGGGTGTGAGTGAATAGGTTAACCGAGAGAAATGTTGTAACAGAATCAAAGCGGCAAATTACAAAGGACTGGATCATTGTTTTGGGATATCCCTGCCTGTGTTTTGTCAGCCTTTTGCTGTCTATGTGTTTTGAGATAGCAGAAAAGCAGCTGATTGTAATATCCCTGATCACAGGAATCAAATGGATATTAACGGGCAGGAATAGTGAAGTGAAAATCCTGATAGTAGAAAGGAGTTAAACGATGAGAAGCATTACGCCGGAAGAAACAAAGAAATACAGGCACATAATAAGCGGCCAGTTCAGCAATTTTGTGCTGCTTGCGACAGAGCTGGGAGGCATAGAGACATGTGTCATTGCCGCCTTAAATGGAAAGAAAGGAGATTATGTTACGGAACCCTTAGCTGTTCTGGTCAATAAGGACATCTTTAAGGAGCTTAAGAGTCCGGGTGCTGAGTTAATCTCAGGGAAAACTGTAATTATGGAATAAACAAAAACAGCAAATAGAAGGAGGGTAATTATGTGGAACAAGCCTAATGATTCAGAGCTGGCAAAGATTCCAGCTTTTTATTCAAGCGAGGAAACGCCTCTGAAGGAGAAAATAATTCATATGCATTTCTTCATTGGAGGATGCGATTGGTATGCAGCTGAGTATTCGCCAGAGGAAAAATGTTTCTTCGGGTTTGCGATACTCAACAACGATCTTGAAATGGCAGAGTGGGGCTATTTCAGTCTTGAAGAGCTTGCAAGTTTGCAGGTGAGCTTTGTTGAGGTTGATAAGGATTGTCATTGGACACCTAAAAAGGCGGTTGAGATTGAGAAAATCTGTGAGGCCCAAGGTTGGTGCGCAGAAGTAAAAGCATAATGAGAGAGTCCTGGGCATGACTAAAAACTGCCCCATTTTTTTTAAAAAGGAGAATTCAAATGAACAGATTTTTTAAGATTGTCTTTGGGATTATGCTTTTGTGCCTGATTTTATGCGTTGCTCAATTGATAAGGATTGAATTCGGCTATGATATGCTGAATTTTCTTGATGAAAGAAATGCTGTCATACTGAACCCGCGGCAGGTAGCAAGGCAATACATTCTTGCGTTAAAAAAGAAAGATTACAGGATTGCTTATGATTATCTTACGCCTGAATCAAAAGATATTTTTTCTCTGGTTGATTTTATAACAATGAACGAGAAATCTATGACGCTAATGAATGAAAATAAGACATGGATAGCCAGAGAAGAGGTAGTTGTTGGAATGCAGATTTACGAAGATCCGGGAAGCTGGGGGTTTGTAATGGTTAAGACAAATGGCAAATGGAGGATAATAATGAAAGGCGGAATTCCTTCATTTCCTTTTCTTTGTGATTTCTGCTGTAAATAGTAATGAGCCCCGGGGTATGGCTGTAAACTGCCCTTTATTTATATCCCCAGAACGCTTGATAATTCCTGCATTATATTTTTGTTTTCAGAGAATTTTGAATCATTAAAAAGAGGCTTGCAGTTTTCCAATTTCTGCTTGCCGTTAAGAAGCTGAACCGAAAACGCAAGGCAGGTTTGCTCGCCGCAGGATTTGCAGTTTGATTTTGGGAGCCATCCATATATCTGAAGCGCAGTTACCTTGACCTTTTCCTCGTAATTCGGCTTTATGTTTTCCTTGTTCCTGTATGTTGCATTTATCCTTTCTTTAACTTCATCAAGGGAATGCCATGCATCTATAATGTCGTCTGCCTTGGCTATTGCAATCTTTAAATCATAAAGATTGATTACCCTGTATTCTTTTGTGTAAGTAAGGGCAGGGGTATTCTTATTATAGGAAGCCCCTTTTATCGTTGCATTGAGATAAGGCAGAAGCCCTGATATGTCTGTTGACAGGTAGCCGATGAGCCTGATTTTTTTCTCATCTGCAAGGCACGGAGCAACATAACATAGAGTAATTGATTTGAGAAATTCAGAATCATTCTCGGAAGGTTTGTATGCCTGAGCCTTCTTGAAATAATCCTCTTCATAGTCGCGATAGAAAAAATCATAATGGCCGCTTATGAGGGCACCTTCATTGAAGAGCATGCTGCAAATGCCTTGCGATTTCTCCTCTGGCACGACAACAGCAAGAGTGGATATGTGCTTGAACCCTATCTTATTTGTTACAAGAGTTCTCTGCGCTTTTAATCCCTCATCCTGATTAGGAAAAACAATTATTTCATAATCCTTGTCTTTTTCTATAACTAAATCTTCTAGCATTTTTATTGTGTTATTTAGAATATTCTAAGCAGATAAATTTTTGCATAATATATCCCCACAAGGATAAATATAATGCCTGTTGTTTTTCTCATGTAGATTTCAAGTTTTGATATGCGGTTAAACCATCGGCTAAGTGATTTCATGCCAAGAGCAATTCCAACAGAAAATATCAATACAGGAAGCCCTGTTCCAATCCCGTAGATAAAAGGGAAAATTATTCCCAGCTTGCTGTTTAATGCAAGAGGAATCAGGCTGCCAAAGAATAGTCCTGCCGAGATGGGGCAGAATGACAAGGCGAAAATTAAACCTAGCGCGAATGAGCCCTTGATTCCTGAATCTGCAAGGCTGTTTTGTTTCTTTTCAGATATTGAATAATTTGGAAGGCTGAATTTGAACACATCAAGAAGATACAGGCCCGAGAGGATCAGGATGGGCCCTAATAGTTTGCCCATGTATTTCTGAAGGAAGTTTGCTATTAATGGGATGCTTACGAGAGAATACACGATGAAGAAACCGAGAATGGCATATGTGAGCATTCTTCCAAGTGAATATGCAATTCCTGACAGAAGAACTGATTTTGGATTGGTAATTTTTTTTGAGAGGAATGAGATAGCTGCGATATTTGCTGCAAGAGGGCAGGGGCTTATTGAAGTGAGTATTCCGAGCCAGAATGCAGTAAAAAAAGCAAGAATAACCCCTATCATTTATTAGAGCTCCTTGAGATAGCCATCTATGCCTGACTTGACATAATCATGGAATTTGCTTTGATTATTAAGATATTCCCAGACTTTCTTAAGGTTTTCGTATTTCACTTCTTTGCCGTCCTTGACTAATGTTATTACCAACGACTTTGTGTATAGCTGGTAGTCATTCATAAAATGCTCGTTGCCTTTATCCTCGACATTTACCACCTTGAAAACAAGCTTGCCTGAATCAATTTCATTCTTGAAATTCTGCTCTATTGCCTCTTTTGAATATTTTTCTATCTTAAGGCAGGAATCACATCGAAAATTTCCATGAAAGTAATATGCTATAACCTTGCTGCCTTCAATGGCAGAAGAGTTGCTGGCAAGGGCATCGCCTTGAAGAAATTTATGGCTTCCTGCAAGTGCCAATAAGCCGACAGCGGCAACTAAACAGACAATTAAGATTATTTTCTTCATTCATTCTCCTTTGAAATGTACTTGAGCATTTTTTCAACCGCTCCATCATCTACGGCTGTTTTTCCTTTCTGGAAACCATAATCCTTGAGGTTATAGCTTTCAGGCTTGAAACCTGCATGCTCAAGCGTTTTCTTTGCACAGGAAACAGGGCAGCCATCTATTGAAATTATTCTTCCTGCTGATTTTGTTGATTCAATCATGCCGTCAATATGCGCGCCTATTCCCGCAAGGCAGAACATTTTACCAATGCCTTCTTTAGTCATTCTTCTTGCAATTCTGTCTGCAAGTTCGCCTACATCAGAGCTGCCTGAGCAGGGAAAAACAAGCGTGCAATTTCCTCCGCATGTACATTTTTCTGCCATATTCACTCCTGTTTTAGAATTTCCGAAATGATTTTCTTTATATCTTCTGCTGACAGCACTTTTCCAGCTGACTTGACTTTGCCATCGATAGCCAGTGCAGGGGTCATCATTACTCCATATTCTGTTATCTTGTCTATGTCAGTAACCTTGACAATCTCTGCTTTGATTCCCAAATCCTTTAGCGCAGCCTCGGCATTTGCAGTGAGCAATTTGCATTTCGGGCATCCCATTCCTAAAATTTCAATTTTCATTTTTGTTTTCTCCATTTATTTGACTATAAAACCAAAAATCATTCCCGTTATTGTAGCCATAATAATTACCAGGCCCACATAAATGACTGTTTTTTTGGTGCCCATAATGCTGCGTAATACCAGTATGCTCGGCAGGCTTAATGAAGGGCCAGCAAGCAATAAAGCCAATGCTGGGCCTTTACCCATGCCTGCATTCATCAATCCCTGTAAAATCGGCACTTCGGTAAGCGTGGCAAAATACATGAATGCGGCAACAACTGAAGCAAAAAAGTTGGCGAAAAAGGAATTGCCTCCAACTAAAGAGGTAACAAAATGAGAGGGGATAATCCCTTCATGACCAACCCTGCCAAGCAAGAATCCTGAAACAAGCACTCCGCCAAGCAAAAGAGGGAGGATCTGAAGCGCAAATGCCCATGTCGCAGATGTCCATTCCTTAAGCTCATTTTTCTTAAACCATTTGATTAGCATGAATGTTAAACTGATTAAAGAAAGTCCTGTGATCCACCATTTTAATTGGTATATCAAAGTCCATAATCCTGTATCTCCTTCTAAGGGCTTAGCCCAATTAGCAAATACGAGTATCGCAATTAAGGAGGAAAAATATAGTATAGTCTTGAGAAGGGAGCGTGTTTCTTTGACTTCCCCTACATTAAAATCTCCATTTGCTTGCCGTGCTCTTTCTTCTTTGAGGAAAATAAGATGCATCAGTAATCCTATAACAACGCTAAATATAACCGCACCTATTGCTCTTGCTAAACCGAGTTGCCAGCCAAGAATTCTCGCGGTGAGTATGATTGCAAGGACATTAATGGCGGGTCCTGAATAAAGAAACGCTATTGCAGGCCCTAATCCTGCGCCTCGTTTGTATATGCCTGAGAAAAGAGGGAGGACTGTGCATGAGCATACTGCTAATATAGTGCCTGAGACAGAGGCAACGCTGTAAGAAAGGAATTTATTTGCCTTTGCGCCGAAATATTTCATTACAGAAGCCTGACTTACGAAAACTGAGATTGCGCCTGCGATAAAGAAAGCCGGCACAAGGCAGAGGAGAACGTGCTCTCTTGCATACCATTTCACAAGGGAGAGTGCTTCAAATAACGCATTGTTAAAACGAGTGCTTTCAACAGGCAGGTAAAAGCAGGCTAAAAATGCCCCCGCTATCAATAAGAATTTTTTCCAGTTATTCATTTTATTTCCTTTTTCCTTTGCAGCAAAGCTGCGTCCTGCTTGCTGTCTTTGCTTTTTCAGAATCCTTTTTTATCAACGCATCATTATTGAGCCATGAGCTAAGGTTCTTTAGCAATTTCCTTGCATAAACATCTTTTGGAATACAGAGGAAGTAGTTTGTCCATAAGCCCCTTTGTTCATCGGATATTAAACCCGCTGATTTTAGTTTCTTGAGGTGCTTTGAGACATTCGGCTGTGTTGCTCCTAGGACAGATGCAAGCTCGCAGACACACATCTTTTTTTTCTCAAGGAGCTTTAATATCCTGATTCTGTTCTTGTCAGCCAGTGCCTTAAAAGTTTTATCCAGCTTATCCATTTTAGCCCCTTTAATTACATAACCGATTAGTTATATAGTTTAGCATATTATTCTTTGTAGTCAATGCTTTTTAAACTTTTGGAAAACTATATGCTCTTATTTTTTTCTCTCCGTAAGCTCCGTATCCTTGTACAAAATACTTAAACAGCGTCGTTGTCATTATAGAATGGAAAACCAAAATTTCGACCAAGGGAAGAGAATTGAGCCAAAGATTCGAGTGAGCAAAGATGGCAAATGGGTCATCATGAATGTGCCGGGAATAGATGAGGCAATCATAAAGCCTGTAGCGTATTTCAAGGCCATCATTGAGAATGCAGGGAAGAAGAAGCTTTACGAGCATGTACCCATAGAGAAGCTCATGGATTCGGAGTAAACAATGGCTAAAGCAAATCTTGAAGACAAGGCGAGAGAAGCAGTGATAAGGATAGAGAGAAAGGTTGCCAAGATTTACGACATCCTCATGGATGTAGGCGCGAAGATTACTCATTCCTTGGAAAACAAGGACTATCGGACATTGCCATACGGCGATGTGTATGACAAGGCTCCGTAAGTTTGTACAAGGCATTTAAGTTGTTTTCACTTTTTTGTTTAATGCAATGTAAATACTGCGGTGAGACGGATGAAACAAAGCTGACAATGAGCACGCGAATGATAAACGGGAAAGCTGTCACGGTTGACGTGTGCTTTTGTTGTCGGTGGAGAGAGGAATATGAATCAGAGGTGAAAGGAAAAATGCAAGATGGAAAAGTATTATCAAAAAAAGATTGGAAATACATATACAAGGATAGAGACTTCCTCATGTTCCTCAGGAGATTCTACAAGCGAAGAGAGCAAAAATTTATTTAAAGAGATTTATTCTAATATAGCAGAATTCAAGCGGCTTGTTTACGATGCAAAAAAGGAGATTAGCTGATATTCCTCCGGCGTGCGACACTTTTTATTGACCCCGGGCGTCGGCGTGTATTAAAAGTAATACAGTTGGACAAAATTTAAAAATGGCCCTTTCTTAGCTATAAGTATGGCTAATGTAAAAATATCAATACACAATAGAAATCTTGAGACAAGAAAAGAGGGAATAAAGTCGTGGGCTATATCTGAAGAAGATAAGAGAGCTATTTTAGAATTTCTTGATGATTTGGAACTTGGAAAAGTAAACAAAGGAAAAAAGATAAGCGAGACGAGACAGGTAAAGTATCTTGATATTTTGAAAATGCCTTTGGAATATTTCAAGAAATCCACCTCACGATTGACTTTAAAAGACATGGAGGATTTTGAGAAGGATTTAAGTTCTAACAAGATACTTAGCTACAAAAACAAGCCGTATGAATTATCGACCAAAGCGGATATAAGAAGATTGCTTAAAATATATCTTAAGTGGAAATTGGGCGATACTGAAAAATACAGGAATCTGACGGACTGGCTTGATACAAGGGAGGCAAGGAAAACTCCTGATTATCTTTCAGAGCAACATATGGAACTTCTTTACAAGAACTGCAAAAATTCTTACGAGAGATACTTAATCGCTGTTTTATTTGACAGCGGGGCTAGGGCAGAGGAATTTCATAACATAAGATATGAAGATATTCAGCTTCCGAATGCAAACGAAAGCTACGTTAAAGTTACGATAAAGGAAGAATACAGCAAAACATTGACTCGGACAATTAGTCTTTTTTGGAAGTATAGCCTTGAAGCAGTTAGGAATTACGTCAAGGAAAGGGAAGCAGAGGGCATTAAATTAAACGAGCCTGTTTTTAAAAATTCTTATGACAATACACGACAGTTTTTGTCGAGATTGAGCCAGAAAGTTTTGAAAAGACCGGTGCATTATCATTTATTCAGGCACAGTTCAGCAACATATTATGCCTCCCGGCTCAACAGACAACAGTTATGCTATCGTTACGGTTGGAAGTTTAGTTCTGACATGCCGGATGTTTATATTTCGAGGAGCGGGATGGAGAACAAAGAGCTTGATGAGAAATTTGCATCAACAGAATTGGAAACAATAAGAAAAGATAACGAAAGGCTGAAGACAGAATTTGGAATGACTAAAATAGGATTAGAAAATGAAATGAGCGAGTTTAAGAAAACGCAGGAAGAAAAGAATCTTGATTTGGAAATCAAGGTCAGAAACATGCAAGACCTTGCAGGACAGCTTAATGCTATCAATTCTTTTTTTCTGGAAGCAAACAGGAAAGATAAGACAATCGCAAAAAAGCTTAAGGAATATGCTAAAAAATTTCCTGAAAATAAGCTTGCACTTGCAATTCGGTAGTCCTTTTCAGGATATCGCACTAGAAAGCGGCTCTATTACAGCCAGCTCGTCCTTGATTTTTTGTCCATAAGGCGCGATCCAGTAGAATCTTATTCCTTCAAGAAGCTCTGTATCAACAAGGTGTTTTTCAACAAGCTCCTTGAGGATGTCTTTCATGCTCGACCTTGAGAGATGCCAGTTGAATTGCGTTGCCCTCATTCTAACTTCTTCTGAGCAGAGCTTTCTCTCATCAACAAACCTTAAGGCAGTAAGTTTCATTTTTGGACTTGAAAGAATCCAGCCGATACATTTCCAGTCTTTATGTAAGTCAACATCTGAAGGCGGAAGACTTAGAAGCTTTCTTGCCTTCTCTGTTAGCACATAAAATCGAGCCCTTTTTTCTTCAGGATTTAGACATTTTAGCAGCCCTGCATTAACATAAATTTGAAACTTGATTTTCCTGACGCAAAGCTGATGCATTGCTTTCTTTGGAGTGGCGGGAGAGGAGAAGGCGAGCAGTATTCTTTTCGATGCGGTAGAAATAACAAAATCTGCCTCTTTGACAAGCATTATTAAAAATGCAGTCTAAAACTTATAAGGCTTGTACAAATATACGGAGCCTTTGTTTTTGTTTCTATGTTTCAATTACTCATTTAAAATCAATAGAAATGAATCTAAGGCTCAAGCCAAAGGTGAGTTGTCCTTAATTAAGGCCTAGATTCCTTTTAATTCTTTGAGAGCCCCTCAGAACGTGTTATAATCGAACGAGTTGCAATAGAATTTCTAAAAACTATTTCTGTTAACTATGAAAACGAAAAATAAAAATTATCCCAAAGCCAAAGTATATCTCGATCAAGCTATCGAGGCGCTAAAAAATACCGAATTTGAGCGAGCCGAAGGCTATGTTCAGAAGGCAATAGATCTCATTGGTGCTCGTTTTAAGCTTCTTAAGGTTATAGGGGGGATAAACGCAAAGGATAAAGAAAAAATGCGTTCAGCCTTAGAATCATTGGGGCTTATTCTTTTGGAAAAAAATGCCTACCATGCCGCAATGCAAAGTTTTTGGATCTCAGATATTTTACTGCGGCAGATTGTAGAAAAGAAGAGCTATAAGTATGTAACAGATAAGTACGGAGATTATTTATTCAAAACAACTTTTTTTATGGACTTTACCAAAGGTATGCTTAATTGGTTTTCTGATGACTTTGAATCAGCTCAACAAAGTTTCAAAAGTGCCATTTTCCGCTCACGCGAAGATAGCGAGTTAATTAAATACCTTGAGAAAATAGTTTCTTTAGTAGGAGCAGATATTAAGTTCATGAGTCTGTTCGAGCTAGATGAGGCGGCTCTTTTTTGCGATATGTTGTTGGATATAGATCCTTGGGAGAGTAAAGGCAACATTAAAGATATTTACGAGATAAAGAATCCGATCACACATTCTATACCTGAGGTGACTGATGTTATCGCAGGAAGGGGTTTTTGCGTAGCCGTTTATACACATTTTTTACGGACTATCTTCGCACTTCTTAAGCAATTAGAAGATGTTGCTATAGACGAACATTTAATAAAGAAAATCAAAGGGAAATTCAGTCAGATAAAAGATAAAAATGAGGTGGTTGAGATTGGGGAAAAGTTTCTCTTTGCCTGCATAGATGAGTTAGTTGCATATAAAAACTTGAAGGATATTCCAAAACATCGATTCGGAAGACTAAAAAATTTTCTTTTACCCCTCAGGCTTAGTTACTCAAAGTGGATGGAAAGTTTATTGTTGAAGAAGAGCAGGGTATCTTTTTTTGAAAAAAATCTTCTACGATTGAACAATCAAATAGATCCTTTTGTTCTTCTGGTATATGAAGAAGGAATATCGCCTAAGTTCAAAGAAAAGAAATCGGCATATGCACGAATGTGGGCTAAAGAATCAAAACCCGATGGCGATATCATCAACAAAGAATTATTTGATAGGTATATAAAAAATACATCTGCTTATCAGATATTTATAATAGACTGTGGTGAAAACGAAAGAAGGTCTATAGGGAAGATTCAGTTTGGAGAGAGGATAAAAGTAGGGCGGAAACAAATAAAAAGGAAAATGAAGAAGACCAAGAAAGAAATAACCGCTACGAATTACAGGCTGCTCTTCCATACGCTAAAAAATAGAGGTGTAGCTGGAGATATTTTTGAGATTCTCAAGCAATGCTACCCTGAAGAAAAACCATCTGATCATAATAGCTGGGTAGATTATTATAAAAAAGATAGTACTAATTTTTGGAGTGAAACCTCAAAATTCAGAGGAGATATATCAGAATTAAGCAATTTTCTTAATGAAAAAATAGGCGTGCAGTTAATCAGTCGAAAAAACAAGATTTATAGATTAACTCCTGCTACTACGTCTTGTCTCCTTCAACAGATAATATAATTTATCATGTGCTGGTTCTAGTCCGTATTTCTGCATCTCCTTTACTCTCGCCGGTTCTAGATAAGCCTTGCCGCCAATTTTAAAAGGTTCAATCCTGAAGCCCTTCAACATCTGATTAAAGAATCCCATTGTTTTGTATCCAAGTCCTTGAAAGGATAGTCCTCTTTCATTTTCGATTAAATTTTTTAGTTCATTTAGTGTTTTAAATTCTCCTTTTTGATAGCTATAGCAGCCCGTGAGAGCATACCATGTCCTTGGATAAAGAGGGCTATTCTGGTATTTTTTGCTGGCTAATCTGAAAAAATCTACGATCCCCATGCTTAGTGACGCTTTTTGATTGACTTTCTCCTCTAACATTCCTTCCTTGTTTTTGTTTCTCATTCCCTTGTCAAAAAATCTCCATTTTTAAACCTTTCTAAGAACAAAAAAGCAACAAAACGACGCAAACGAAGAGCGTGAGAGGCTTTCCATCCTATGGTAAAAATGGGGTGTGAAGACAAGAAGGAACGAAAAAGACACATTACTGGCTATTTGGGTACTTGCGAAATTGGGCTGGAGCTCCCGGCGCATAGCCAGACTCATTTTGCCCAGTAGCCATCATACGATAAGTGATTACTACTCTGAGGCTTGTGAATTAATTGATACAGGTAAATTGCCCATTTCTACTAAAGGTGAGAGGTCTATTTGGCACAAATATGTTGGCAGCTCGAAAGACCTTGAGGACAGAGAAGGTTCTATCAGTGGTAATCAGTGTGGCGGCGGCAGAAGAGTAAAACCGCATACGCATAGCGATGAGTGGGTAGAAGAAGGCGATTAAAATGAATACACAAACTACTACAATATGGCAGCTTCCAAAGATAAGTCCCTTAAAGCAGAGGGAGGGATTTTATTGTAAAGAAAGTATGTCTCATCCTGCCAAGATGCCAACTTATCTCGCTGCGGCTGTGATTTCTACTTATACGAAACCCGGGGATTGGGTTGGTGATCCGATGTCTGGAATCGGAACTACTACCATAGAAGCTCGCAAGCTAGGAAGAAATGCGATAGGGGTTGAATACGAAAAAACATTCTTCAACCTCTGCAACAAGAACCTGAAACTTACCGAAGAGAAGCTTGGCAATGCTAACAGCAAAGCATTTTTTATCCATGGAGATGCGCGACAACTAAGTGCTTTATTGTCGAAGCAAGGCAAAATGGACGCGATAATCTTTTCCCCGCCCTACGAAAATGTTCTTTGCAAACAGAAAGGCAATAGTTCGGCCTTATGCAAGAAGGTATTTGGTTACATGGTCCCGTATTCCGAGGAAAAGGCAACAAAAGAGAACAGGGGAGAGGTAAATATTGGTCTTCAGAAAGGCGATGCGTATCTCGGAGAAATGTTCAAGGTCTATAAGGAATGCCACAGTGTTCTAAAACCTGACGGGCTCATGATTCTTGTCGTTAGAAATTTCAGAAGGAAAGGCGAGGAAATTGATTTAAGGACGAACACAATTCAATTATGCAGGCTGGCAGGATTTAAGTTCTTTCAGACGTGCATGCATATTCTTAACGAGATTTCATTTTGGCAAAAAATCAACACGAAGAAAGTTCCGTGTTTAATGTTGAATACAACCGAATATGTTTTGGTGTTCAAAAAATAGGAGAGCGAAATGGATATTCTGATAATGATAAGGGATTTCACAATCAATTTCATCTATGGCTTGCCGGGGAATATAACTGATTTTGTTTTGAGAATGGGGTTCCTGTTAATCATATTAGCCCTGGCTCTTTGCATAGCATTAAAAAAGCTGCCCTGGAGAGAAGTATTTATTCAGCTATGCGTTGCTTTCTTATCAATAGTGATAAGCCTTTATCTCCCTGTGAATGAAATCAGGAATCTTGGAAAAGAGACACTGGCTTTTACGGTGATCATAAGTTTCCTTTGTATGCTTTTTTTGCCGGAGAAATTGCCGTCTTATCTGACTCCTATGCTGGGCAACCAGATCAGGCTTAAAGGGATTATAAAAAACATTATGTGGGGGCTGTTTATTCTGCAACTTATTTTAGGAGCTAGAAGATGAAGAGAGCAAGAGTAGTCAATAAAAAACCAGATGGCAATGATTGCGTTGAAAGCCATGGCGAGGATTCGCCAGTTATCAACAAAGAGATAACGAAAGCGATGCCGATTAAGTTTTCACATGAGGGCATTACTATTTTTCAGCGTAATACTAAGCCTACTGATGAAGGGCTTGAATCGGAAATAAGAAAGCCCGTCCTTTTTGATGGTAGGGGCAGGCATATCAATAGCGACTCTGATTTGCAGGGAGAATGTCAGGTTTGTCATAAAATTGTTTCTTTAATTTTTCATTGCGGTGTCCAAGGCTGCAAAATACTGCTCTGTGAAGAACACGTGTTCATTTTTAACGAATGCTATTACTGCAGGCATCATTACGACGAAGTATTAATGAACTACGATACTTGGCATCCTGTGCAGAAAAAGGTGAACGATGAAAAACCTATTCGAAAAGATAAATAAATTTAATTCCAGCAATCCCAAGTGTGACCTGCTCACTTACGGAGAGAAAGCCATTGCTTATATTGAGCACATAACAAAAATGGTTAAGGTTTGGGAAACAAAATACGTACAAAACTCTGTGAGGATAATTAGGGCATTTCCCAATAATTATCCCTTCATAAATAATGAAGTGGCAAAGGTTGAGGTTAAGGTCAGGGGGTTGATGCAGAATAACAACGGGCAGGACAGCAGATTGCCGGGCCCCGAATTCTTTAGAAATGGAGTCATTGCAATAGGCAGGGTTGATGGAACTGATACAGAAGTGAAAATACCTATACCTCAATTCAGCGGCAACGTGGTTATCTATGGTCAGTACGGAATGGGAAAAACAAATGTGAATCTGTCGATGATTCCTCAACTGGTTGCTCAGGGCATACACGTAGAGGTCTTTGACGTGACTAATGACTACAGGGATCTCATATTAGTTTCAGAGTGCAAAGACGGATTAGTGCTTAATCATGAGACGGATAAGTTAAATCCGCTTGAGCCCGTGGGAAACCCTGATGAGCATCTTCAATTCTTTTGGGAGATAACGAGACAGGACTTTAATATTCATCAGGAAACAAAGGAGATGCTTTTCAATTACAGCGTTGAACTTTATGAAAAGTACAGGGTCCGCGAAGGCAATGATCCGCCAACGCTGTTTGATTTGCGCGATCGGCTTAAAGAGGAAAAAGAAAAGAAAGGCACGAGTCCGGCAACCAAAAGAAAAATTGACACCGCAATAAGTAAACTGAATTACATACTAAGCACTTTTGGAAAAATGGTTGATTGCAGAAGAAGTTATTCTTTGGATACTCTCGACAGCTATCCTGTTGTAATTCGTGAAGTAAGCATGCTGAGTGAAGATAAAAGGTCATGGTATATCAAATTGAATCTGAGGCGGTTTTATTACAAAGGATTAGCCTCCAAGGAGAGGCACAAGGTTAAGAGAGTAATAGTTATTGATGAGGCAAAGGCGATCTTCGGGAAATCAGTAATCGGGGAAGCCTCGAATTTTACAAAGGATATCTTCACAAAAAGTCGCTCCAAGGGGGACGTTTATATTATTAGCGATCAATTTGCAACTGAACTCGCGGAATTTACAAGGGCAGCCAACTGTCAGCTATGTTTTCAGCATACTGTGCCCAGCGAGATAAGGGAGATCGCAACATCAATGGCCGGTGATGAATCAACCAGATTAGAAATCCCAAGGCTTGGTAAGTTTAAAGCCCTGATGAAAATGACAGATTTTCCTTATCATTTTCCTGTTATTACATACAAAGCAAAAGTGGAAAGGCACATAGACGATGCTGAAAACGCAAGGCTGATGAAAGATAAGTATGCAAGGTTAAATAATGAGCTGCAGAAAGCGAATAACAATAAAAGAGCAAGGGTTATTGTA
>Ga0268280_1000295_pt1 | contig 46058 bp, 29 predicted proteins | sample saktaG_9_FD_190139 | JGI IMG/M metagenome (GOLD analysis project Ga0268280, IMG submission 190139) | Saline water microbial communities from Sakinaw Lake, British Columbia, Canada - sak_2011_5_24_40m | ecosystem: Environmental > Aquatic > Non-marine Saline and Alkaline > Saline ...
TTCCTTGGAGGCCTTGAGGCCGTTGTCCAGCATCCAGGCCGAGCGGTAAACCATCAGTCGTGCTGCATCTATCTCGGTGGCCATTTCGGCCAGTTTGAAGGCGTTATGCTGAAATGACGCAATGGGCCGGCCGAATTGCACACGGTTCTGGGAATAATGGAGGGCTTCCTCAAAGGCGGCGCGGGCCACTCCCACTCCGCCCGCACCCACGGCCGGGCGTGCATAGTCAAGGGTTTTCATGGCGATGATGAATCCAAAACCTTCCCGTTTCAGGAGATTGGCGGCCGGAACCTTGACCTCATCGAAGTAGATCTCGGCGGTGTTGGAAGCCCGGTGCCCCATCTTGTTTTCATGCTTGCCGACTGATATGCCGGGCAGGTCCATGGGTACGATAAATGCGGACAGGCCGCGGGCGCCGCGGCTCTTGTCAGTAGAGGCGAATATAACGCCCAGCTGGGAAACGCCGGCGTTGGTGATGAATGTCTTGGAACCGTTGAGCACGTATTGATCGCCCTGGCGCACGGCCGTAGTCTGAATGGCTGAGTTGTCGGAACCGGCCTCCTTTTCGGTCAAGGCGAAGCAGGCAAAGGACATTTTCTGGGTCAGCGGCTCCAGGAATTTCTTTTTCTGTTCATCACTGCCGAACAAGACGATGGGGGTGGTGGCCAGGGTATTGGCCATGATGGATGTGTACATGCCGGCGCAGCCCCAGGCCAGTTCCTCGCAGATGATGGCGTTGATCAGCGATGACAGACCGGCCCCATTGTATTCAGACGGGATGCCCGAAGTGAGAAAGCCGGCAGCGAAGGCCTTTTGCATGATTTCGAAAGGAAATTCATTTTTTTCATCGAATTCTCTGGCGTTGGGGCGCATTTCCTTTTCAGCGAATTTGTGGGTCTCCTCCTTGAATGCCAGGTGTTCTTCGTTCAGGGCAAAATCCATTTTTTACTCCTTATATTTTGATGGTCTTCATTTCGTTCAGTACTTCCATGGCGCTTTGAAACCTCTGCTCGCGCTTCTTTTCCATGCATTTCTCGATGATATAACACAATTTTTCCGGAACATCACTGCGGTATTTCTTGATCGGCGGCACCGGGTCGAACAGGTGCTGGTAAAAAATATTTTCGCCCTTGAAGGGGACGTGTCCGGTGGTCAGGTGAAACAATGTGGTCCCGGATGAATAGATGTCGGTGCGGTGGTCGACCGGGATGCCCTGGATCTGCTCCGGGGACATGTAATAGGGGGTGCCGGTGATAACGCCGCTTTCGCCTTTTTTCTGGTCGCCGAGGATCACGGCCAGGCCGAAATCCATAATCTTGATCTCTTTTTGCTTGGTGATCATGATGTTATGCGGCTTGATATCACGGTGAATGATGCCCTTGCGATGGGAATAATCCAGTGCTTTAAAAAGCTTGATGGCGATGAACACGATCTGCGACGGGGAAAAATCTTTTTTGCGGCGGATGAGGTTCATGAAGTTTTCGCCTTCAATGTATTCCATGGAGATGAAGTAATCGTCCTTGATCTGGCCCACGTCGTAAACGGTGACGATGTTGGCCTGGGTCAGCGACGCCGTGGAACGCGCTTCGGAAAAAAAACGCTCCAGGTTGCGCTTGTCGGTGACCAGGTTTTTGTTCAATATTTTCAAGGCCACCACCCGCTTCAGGACCGTGTCCTCGGCCTTGAACACCACACCCATGCCGCCTTCGCCGATCTTTTCGATGATACGATACCGTTCACTGGAATCTTCGCTGATCAGCTCCATTTCCTTGTATTTCTGGATCAGGCTTTCCACGTCCTTTATTTTCTGGTGCACGTCCTTGAAGGAGTAGTCCTCGGTCAGGATCATCTGGTAAATTTCAAAAGCCTTCTTGAAATTGCCGGCGTTTTCATAAGCCTGTCCCAGGACATAAAACCACTCGATGTTGGATTTATCGATCTGGTTTTCGTTGAGTAATTTTTCGATTTTTTCGATGACCAGCTGCGGTTTGCGGTTTTTTAAAAAAATGTTGGCCATGTGGGTGATGGCGGCATTGAAATCTGGTGAGTCTAAGGGAACGAGCTGGAAATTGGCCAGGGCCCGGCGGTCGTCATCCACTTTTATGAATGAAGCTCCGGCCTTGAAGTATTCCCGGGCATTTTCGTACAGTTCGCCGGCTTTTTGGAATTTCCCGTATTTGAGTGAGATGTTGGCCGCCATTTTCCATTCCCGGCCCATCTCGAACATCTTGGCCGCTTCCTCTTCGTTGTTATCCTTCAGGTAATTATCGGCCGCCCCTAAAAAATTCTGGTTCATGAAATAGCAATGGGCTGCTTTGGCGAATTTTTTGTCCCATTCGAAAAGCTCGGCTGCCCGGGTATAATCCTCGCCTTTTAAAAACCACTCGGCCGCCTCCAGCGTACCGCCTTTGGCAAAGGCGTTTTCTCCGCGTAAAAGACAGGCGATCTTGGGCTGGTCCAACTGTTCGTACATTTCGGCGGCTTTAAGAGGTAACTGGGCCTTTTCAAAGTTCTTGGCAGCATCGCTGAGCTTGTTCAATTTAATCGCGAGTTCGCCAGCTTTTTCGAATTTTCCGTACTTGATCAGCAGGTCATATGCTTTTTCCAATTCGTCAAGCTGGGAATACAGGTCAACAGCTTTGAGCAATTCCTGCTCCAATTGCTTGGAGTTCTGGTAGCCCACCGTGGTGTCGAAGCTGGTGATGAACCATTTTTCAAAGTTGATGGCGGCTTTTTTTAAATTGCCGCCCTTTTCATAAATATAAGCCGCTTTTTTGTAAAATCCTTTTTTTTCATAAATCTGGGCGGCCTTTTCATACCTTTCATGGTTGTAGTAAAGTTCGGCAGCCTCCTGAAAGCGGTTGTTGCTTTCCAGAACGATTCCGGCGGCTTCGATATTTTTACGTTTGAGCAGTAACTTGACCAGGTTGTCGCTGTTGCCGCTTTTTTTATATATTTCGATAGCTTCGCTTTCTTTGTTCAGTTTTTCCAGCAATTCGCCCATGACATCAAATTCCTGGCCTTCACTATAGGTCTGCAGTGCTTTTTTGAATTCGCCTATTTCCTCGTATATTTTGCCGGCTTTAAGGAACATATTCTGCTTGCGGGCCCTTTTGGCGTCCCGCTCCATGTAGGCTTTCTTGGCCAGCAGGTAAAAAAACGATTCAAAAAACGATTTGTTTTGAAAGGCGGAAACTTTGGCGGTTTTTAGAACCTGGTAGATGCCCTTCAAAATCAGCACCATGGCGCCGACAATGATGATCAGTTTTGTCCAGGGGTTGCTGTTAATAAAACTCAGTATTTCATCCATATTTTCGACAAAAAGTATAGCAAATCCCGGCCTAAAAAGCAATTGCAAATTGACATTCTCATTGATTGCCAATATAATTAGTAGCAGCGATAACAATTGGAGTGCATGATGGACCCTTATTTCGGACAATTTGGAAGAATGGGCTTATTTTTATCAATTTTTCTGCCCGATTTCAAATTGGATAAGCGCGAATTCAATAAAGAAAATTCAGAGCGGTTGATTTTTTTCATTGTCAGCGTGCTGGACGCCCTTTTCAAGGCGGAAAACCTGGCCCGCAAAAAGAATTTTCAGCTCCCGGCCGGGAAAGTGTTTTTCAGCAACGATATTCTGCAGACCCTGGAAAACATCATAGCTTATCTGCAGATGTTCAATACCCAGGTTTTGAGCATGAGCAAGACTGAGCGGCAGACGCTGGTATTCATTTTGGAAAATTTATCCGATTACTTTAAAAACAGCCGCATACAAACCGAAGACAAGGATAAGAAGAACCTTTTCGCCGACTATAAATTCTGGATCGAGAACCTGTTCAAACTTTTCGACCAGAAGATCAGTGGCGTGGTGACGGCCAGTAAAGGGCTGTCTGCCAAAAACCTTTTTGGTCCTCAGGCTGCGCTGCCTGACGAGCCGATCTACGGCAATGCCACGTTGAATTTCAGTCTTTTTCCCTTCGTGATCTTTCAAAACGAGCAGGTCCTTTTTTTGTCGCATCATGCCGAAAAAGAGGTGATTTTCTGCAATATAGACAGTGGTGCGGAAATCAGCATGAACGCGGATGGCCTTTGGCTGAAAATAGCAGAATTCTATCTGGCCAATTTTTGTTTCAGCGAACTGGAGCGGTTCCAGCCGCAATTGCCGAAGGATGCCGGCAGTTTTTTAAGCAAATGGCGGGAAGTGGAATCAGCCTTCCGCAACCAGCAACTGAAACTGTTCACTGAAAGCCTGCTGCAGCTGGAGGAGCTCGCTTTCGAAGATTTCAACATGCCCTTGATTTATCTCTTGCAGATCAGGAATCTGGCAAATTTGAACCGCACTCTGGAAATGAAGCGCTTATTGCAGAAATTCCTGCTTTTTTATCCATTTTATGCCGAAGGGCACGAAATGATGGGCGATGTGTATGCCAAGGAAGAAAACAGCGAACTGGCCCTGAATTTTTATGAAAAGGCGCTGCTGATAGCCCAGAACAAAAGCCTGGGTGAAAAAATCAAAAAGATCAGGGAAAGCATCGACAAAAGCAAGAGCAAGCCCGAAGCCCAGAAAAATGATGCTTTTTTTGATATCACCGAAGCGGTTATCCAGAATGAAGAAAGAATCATCGGCCGCAGCAAAGAGCTCCGGCAAATGATAGAGATTCTCATATCCAATTCAAAAAGAAACCTGCTGCTGATCGGTGAACGTGGAGTAGGCAAATCGGCCTTGATCCGCCTGCTGGCCCAAAAGATCATATTCGACGAAGTGCCGCCGGCTTTGAAAGAAAAAAAGATCAAAGAAATCAATTTTGTCACTTTGCTGACCGGCTCGAAATACCGCGGCCAGTTTGAGGAAAAGGTCTTGAAACTTCTGCAGGAATTCAAGGCTCAGAACGCCATCCTGGTGCTGGAAGACATGCATTTGATGATGTCCACCGGGGCGGCCCGGGGCACATCGTTGGATCTGGTCAATATCCTCAAAAACTTCCTGCGTGATAATTCCATTCAGGTCATCGCCAGCACCGATTATGAGGAATACAAGAACACCATAGAAAAGGACAATTCGTTGTTGGGATATTTTCAAAAGATCAGTGTCAACGAGTTATCTCCGGAAGGCACGCGGAAAATCCTGAAGAATCTGGTGAGCCAGGTGCTCAGCGCCGATAACCTGCTGGTCCCCAACGAGATAGTGGCTGATATCGTCGAAAGCGCCAAAAGGGATATCCGGGAAAGAAAGCTGCCCGATTCGGCCATCATGCTTCTGGAAAGGTGCATCGCCAAGGTCAAGTTAAAGAATATTTCCACACAGGGGGGGCCGCTTAAAATCGAAGAATCCGATGTGGTTGAAGTATTGGCCGATATCGGCAATCTCCCCGAAACCAACATTTCGATTTCTTTGAAGAGCCGTTTGACCTCGCTACGTGCCAATATTTTACAAAGAATTGTCGGCCAGGATGAGGCGGTGGCCAAGATGGTTTCGTCGGTGATCACTTCCAAATTAGGTTACGACATCAAAAAAAACCGGCCGGACGGCGTGTTCATGTTCATTGGTCCCACCGGAGTGGGAAAGACTGAAACCGCCATTGCCTTGAGCGAAGCCCTGTATGGCAGCCAGGATTACCTGATCCGCATCGATATGTCCGAATACATGGAAAAATTCACCTATTCCCGCTTTGTCGGTGCCGCGCCCGGCTATGTGGGCTATTACGATTCCAACCAGCTGACTGACAAGGTGCGGCAAAACCCATATTCGATAATACTCCTTGATGAAATTGAAAAGGCCGATGCGCAACTGTTGAATATTTTCCTGCAAGTTTTCGATGCCGGCCGCCTCACCGACGCCCGCGGCAACGTTATCGATTTTTCCAAAACCACCATCATCATGACCTCAAATATCGGTACTTCCCTATTTTCCAAGGCCAACATGGGCTACAAAGGCAGCCAGGAAGAGGCACAGGTTTCCCGGGCCACGCTGATCAAGTCGCTGAAAAAGTATTTTTCCCCGGAATTCCTCAACCGCATCGATGAGATCGTCATTTTCCGCCACCTGCTTGATGAGAATATCAAGGCCATAATTGACATCCAGCTGCGGGAAGTACGGCGGGACCTGGAAAAACAGGGCAAAGAGCTGGTTATTAAGGATGATGTTCTGGCCTACATCGCCCGCAAGGGGTATTCGCTTGAATACGGGGCGCGCAATCTGACCCGGGTTCTGAAAAAAGAGTTGTTGGAAAAGATCGCTTTTCTGTCACTGGAAAAAGAGTGGGGCAATTCCCGTTTTCTGGTCTGCCGGCTGCAAGACGATGAGATCGAAATCATCCCCGAAACGGCCGCGGCCGCACTTTCGGCCGAGCAATTGCTGGCCGGCGCCAAGGAAGAATAGCCGGAGATTTTTAAAAGCCGCCGCGCTTTTGTAGCGGATCCCTTTCAGTCGGAAATCGTCAGCATTTCATAATACTCAGGCGGGGCTTCGCGGATGACGATGCCGATATTATTGGAAACCTTGTTGGATACCGTTCTGTTGATCCAGCGGACATCGCCTTTTAGGTTGATGACCTTTTCACCTACCTGTAGCGTGATGTTTACAGTCTGGCTTTTCGGTGGCCGGCTCATGGAAATCTTGATGCCGCTCAGGGACATGTCGACCACGATGGCCGGTTTCTCCTCCAGGCTGGAGAGTATCCTCTTGCCGATGCGCATCTCTTTCCTTTTTTCCATGTCCACCTCCCGATTCTGCCGATAGTATGAAAGTTTAACTATTATAATTATAATCTTATTTTTTATTTTTTTCAAAAGCAATGGGCCCCGGCCCCATTTTCAAGCCTTCGGCCAGGAGCAAAAAACCGGCGACCAGCAGGCTCAGGCAGGCCCCGGGCAGGATGACCATGGCCGGCTTGTCGAATAGGTGGCCGCGGCCGGCATCAATCATGCCGCCCAGGGTCGGCAGCCGCGGATCAAGGCCCAGCCCCAGAAAATTCAAGCTGGATTCAGCCATGATGACCGCGGCAACGCCTGAAACGACCTGGGTCAGCAGCAGCGGGAAGATCAGGGGCAGCATGTGGCCGCTGGCGATCTGCCACGATGAGGCGTTGAAACCCCTGGCAGCCACGATGAATTCCTGGTCTTTGATCTTCAGGACTTCGCCGCGCACCAGGCGAGCATATCCGACCCAGCCGCTGACCACCAATGCGAAAACGAGATTGATGACCCCCTGGCCCCAAAAAGCGATCAGGGCCAGGGCCAGCAGGATGCCCGGAAAGGCCAGGATGAAATCGGCGCCGCGCATAATGCATATGTTGAACAGGCCGCCATGCCAGCCGGCCAAAAACCCCAATCCGGCGCCTATGGCTGCGGCGAGAAGGACCGCAGCCAGGCCGATGGCCAAAGAGACCAATGTGCCGAACAGCAAGCAGGAAAGCATGTCCCGGCCCAAAGCGTCTGTTCCAAAGATGTGTGCCGCTGATGGAGAGCGCAAACGCTGATCGATGTGCAGCTGCAAGCTGATCCCTTGGAGGAAGGCCAATCCGGCCAGGGCCATGCCCAGACCGGCAAGAATCATAATGCCCAAACGGAACTGCAGGTTTTTCTTATTTAGCCGGATCATGGCCGATTCTTGGATTGAAGAACGGATAAGACAGATCGATCAGGAAATTCAAGATGAGATAACTGACTGCCATGAAAAGGACCGTGCCCTGGATCATAGGAAAATCACGCTGGCGGATGGCGGTGATCAGAAGGGTGCCGAGTCCTGGCCAGGAAAAGATGCTCTCGACAATTATGGCTCCGCTCAATAGGGCGCCCAACTGCAAGCCGATGATAGTGACGATGGGAATCGCTGCATTTTTAAAAACATGCAGTCTATAGATGCGCGCATTGGAAAGCCCTTTGGCTCGGGCCAAAAGCACATATGGCTGCTGCAATTCCTTGCTAAGAACCGCGCGGATCATGCGTGTCAGGAAGGCGCTCAGAGAAATTCCCAGTGTCAATGCAGGCAAAACCAGAAATTTAGCGCTGCCGCTACCAGAAATGGGAAAAAGTTTCCATTCCACTGAAAATACTATTGTCAGTAAAATGCCGAGAAGAAAAATGGGTACCGCGAGTCCTATTGCCGAAAAAATCAAGGCCAGACCTTCCCAAAATTTGCTTTTTTTTAATACAGCCATGACAGCCAGCGGAAAAGCGATCAAAATTGAAATCATTATGGCGGCCAGAGTCAGGCAAAGGGTATTCGGCAAGTATTTCAGGATGGAAGTCAACACAGGCTTGCGGTCGATCAGGGATTCTCCGAAATCCAAAACAAACATTCTTTGCATGAAGTGCACATACCTTGTGGCCAAAGGCAGGTTCAGTTTTAAAGAATCCTGCAAACGCAGGATGTCTGCCGAACGCGGGTTTTGCCCCAGAATCGACAAAAGCGGGTCGCCGGGAACCGCCTGAACCAAAAAAAATATCAAGCTGCCTGCCGCCCAGAGAAAAAGCAAAAGCAAGCCGGCTTTTTTCAGCAGCCCGAATGGCATTTGTTTATTTTGTATTTTTTCAACATGTTGAAAAGAGCCATGCGGCTGATTCCCAGCTTTTCGGCGGTTTTGCTTTTGTGCCATGACTGTTCAGCCAATGTGTTCAACAGTAAATTCCTTTCAAATGCCTGCCGAGCGTTTTTCAAGCTGAATGATTCTCGCTCCTTTATGCCGGGAACCTCAAGTTCGGGATTGAATGTGATCATTTTTTTTATTTTTGATTCCAGCTCTCGTACATTACCCGGCAGGCGGTCGTTGCGGAACAAGTCGCTCATGGCGCTTAATTTGTCCTGATTCTGCTGGGGATATCCGAATTTTTTTAAAAGAAAATCAATGAGCAGTGGAATGTCTTCCCGTCTTTCCCGCAAAGGCGGAATATGGATCACCAGGTCTTGAAGCCGGTAAAATAGGTCCGCGCGGAACAGATTTTTTTTTATAAGACCTTCAAGATCTTTGTTGCTGGCGGAGATCAGGCGGATATCGATTTTGCTGGTTTTGTTCTCTCCCAGGCGGCGAATTTCCTTTTCTTGCAAAACTCGCAATATTTTTGCCTGCAAAAGCAGGGGCAGATCGGCGATTTCATCCAGAAAAAATGTGCCGCGGTCAGCCGCTTCCAGCAAACCGATGCGACTCTCGGCGGCGCCGCTAAATGCTCCTTTCTTATATCCGAATAGTTCCGCTTCCAGGAGAGTCTCGGGAATGGCCGCGGCATTGACGGAAACAAAAGGCTGGTTGGCCCTGGGGCTGAGCAAGTGCACGGCATTGGCCACCAGCTCTTTGCCGCTGCCGCTTTCGCCGGTGATCAATAGAGAAAAATCCACCTTGCTGACTTGGGCGATCATGGTTTTCAATTGCTTGATTTTTTCAGATCTGCCAACGATGAAATCCAGTTTTTCGTGGATACGGTATTCATTTTGCAGAAAGTACCGGAACAGGATTTGGAATTTTTTTAAAGTTTCCTTGTGTCGTTCGGAAAAATCCTGAAAAAAACATTCTCCGTCTTTGAAGCCGATGACCATGCAGGCAAGAAGTTGATCCCCCAGCGGCCAACGGATCATTTTAGTATTGGCAAACGGATAAAAAAACTTTTCCTGGCTGCTGAAAATTTTTTTTATTTCGGGCAGGTCATAATTTTGATTTTCAGGCATCTCCAGGGTATGCTGCAGCATCTGCTCTGCAAGTTCCTTGAAAAGTCCGGAACTTGAGAATTTAAAAAGCGGTTGGCGTTTTTCATGGATGATCATAACCAGCCAGTCAATTTGCACCGGCTTGTTGATTTCGTAAAAAAAACTGTTGAAAAAGTCTTCGGGAAGCCTCCATTGCCTGTAATTTCCGACCAAACGGGCATTGTCAAAAAGAGCGTGTCGGTTTTCGTTTTCTTCCGCCTGCAGGCGCAAGCGGTTGAGTTTGGCTGAAATGGTTCTTTTGTTCATGGTGAAAAAATCGTGCATGGCCAGGAAATTCTCGCCAAGCTCGGCGTCGCCGGGAAAAGTTTCGCCGCTCAGGTCAAAATACATATACCAATACTCATAGTAGAAATAATTTTTCGCTTTTTGGGACAGTTCCCAGGCGATTTCCTTGAACAAGTCAAGCCAAGCGCTTTTTCGGTGTTTCTTTAACAGCAAGCGCAGGGTATCAAACTTGATTTTTTTTGATTCAATAGCGTCGAGCATTTTAAGCGTGGCGGGTCCCAGGTTTTTGTCGGATGCCATGTCGCATTGCTTGAAAATCTTGCAGACTGTTGTTTGATCAGCATTGAAGCATTTATTTTCAATCATCTTGGCGGGCAGAGATTTTTCAGAAAAACATGATATTTTCCCCTTTAGAAAAGCGCATTCGGTCAACCCCTTGCTGTTGCCCACGGTTTTAAAAATATCATTGGCATGCTCGAGTAATTTCATGGCTTTGTCATCATGCAGGCGTAAATCCTCAAGATGGGCCCAATTCAGATAGTCAATGGCACAGGAATTGAGCAATTGCTTCTTTTCGTTGGTCGCTAGAATATCGCGTAAAAGTTTTTCGGCTTCCAGCCAATTGCCCTTGGTGAAAAGAATATTTATCAAATTGGAATTAACCAGCATAATCCCATCGGCATTTTTTTCTTTTTCAAACAAACGCAAAGCTTTTTGATACCAGCACTCGGCTTGAAAGTCATCATCTTTTTCAAAGTATAAATTCCCCAGGTCTACGGTGATGAATGCCGACTCCAAAGCCAGGCCTTCGGCTTCACTTTTAATGTAGATAGTTTTGTACAGGGATTCGGCTTCTTTAAAATTTCCTTTTTCTCTTAGCAATTTTGCCATTTGGCTCTGGATTCCGATCTCCTCGCGGCATAGGTGGTGAGTTTCGAAATAGGCCAGGGCTGCGCTCAATTGGTCCTGGGCTTTGACAAAGTCCCGGTTATAAATGCTCCGGTCACTCAATTGCATGATGCTCAGGTTCCGATAGTACGGGCTCTTTATTTTTTTTTCATATTCGTCAGCTTTTTTACTCTGGGAGATCTTTTCAAGATAATAAAAATTCAGGTAAAGCCATTCGTCCTTTAAGGTTTCCGGGACTTTGCTCAAACCGGAAAGCAGGCTGCCCAGTTTTTGGTATTCTTTTTTTCTCATGGCCAAGTGGGCTGTTTTCAACCGGCTGAAAACGGAGTCCGGACGTGCCCATTCGCCAAGCACTTTTTCGGCCAACGGCAGGCGGTTGCCCAGGATCAAAATTTCCACAAAATATTCCAGAATTTTATTAATCGGCGCCAATTCCGGCAAGTGACGAATGATCAAGTCGGCAGCCGGAGCGGATGCGACCAATCCGGGAGATTCGCCAACCTTGATTTTTAAATATTGTTCCAGGGCTGCCCATTGCTTACTGGTGATGTAATGATCTAATTTCGCATAATGCCAATCCGACTTCACCGACAGCATTTCTAATAATTCCTTTTTCCCCTGCAAGGTTACGCCAGTAATATCACGGGGAACGTTCAAGGTAAGGGTTTGCTGGTTTGTGTTTTCAATCAGGTATTGTTTCTTCAATAATGTCGTGATTTGCCTATCGCCATTGCCTCCGGCCAGGAAGCGGGCAACGGCCATGGGCACCGGGGCCTCGATCATGGCGATTTTTTTCAACAATTCTTTTTCAGTTTTGCTTACGGCAAACTTTTTTTGACCGGGGAATAAGGTAGAAAAGTGTTTTTCCAATTGGTTTGGCGGGTTTTCATGCAATTCAAGGTCGCAATCAAAGGGCGCTGAGTCGTTGAACAGGATAGTGGTCAAACCTGAGATGTCACCGGCTTCAAGCAGGAATCTGAGGAAGCGGATGTCTTCTTTCTGCGCCAGGTTATCGATCAGCAAAACGATTTTTTGAAAAACCGATTGTTTTAAAAACAAACGGAATTCCTGTATTTGTTTAGAGGGGTTTTCTTTTCCGGTTTTTTTCTGGCCGCATAGAACCGAGAAAAAATCGCTTAAAGGCGTGGTGGCGTTGTTAATTTTCAATAGAAGAATTTCTTTGGCGTTCAGGGTGTGAAACAAGTTGTTGCGGACGATCATTTTTTGGCAAGAGGAATTGGTGTTGATCCTGATTGTGACATTGGATTTCATGCTGCCCAGGGATTGGCCATGCAGCAGGTTGGAGGTGAAATCATCATTGCGGTATAGATATCCTGATGGTAGGGCGGCCAATGTGTTCTTTTTTGATTTTTTCAAGATATCAAGATAATTGTTTTCAGTAAGAGTACGCAAATGGCGATTTTTATTAAAAATGGCAAGGAAAGCGGCCGGAGCTGGGAAGTTTTGCCTGTTTAGCTTCCAGCCGAATCGCAGGCTGGGGCCAGGCAATATCTGAAATTTTGAAAAATTAACAAAATCCATGCCCCACTCCCTGGCGGCGTTCAGGAAAACAAGATATTGTCTGAAAATATTTTCCGCTGCGGCTGCCGATTGTCCTCGCAGAATTTCGGAACTGCAAGGAGTAAACTGCTGTGTCAGGATGTCGATCTGGAAGTTGCCCGGAATGAAAGCGATTATATTCTGCATGAAATTGGAATGGAAAGTGAAAATTTTGTGGAGGCAGGCCAAATTTTCCGGAGAGTTCGCAACTGTGATCAGATTGAGTTTTTCGTCATGCCATTGGTCGAGGGCCTGGCTACCCTGGATTGCGAAACGTTGGGAAAAACTGGCAGATTTCAATTCTGGTTTTGAGAAAAGCTTTCCGAATCTAAAAAATTATTTGTCTTTGAGTTCTGCAAAGACTTCCTTGATGTTCCGGTAGTTGGGATCATTTTTCAGGATCTCGAAGGCCAGCTTTTTGGCGTATAAATAGTCATCTTTCAGCTTGGCGGTCTGGACCAGCTCGTATTTGACGGCGTTGTATTCATCGTCCTTGCGGCCAGGCGTTTGCAGCGCTTTCTCGAACCAGCCGATGGATTCATCCATCATGCCCTTTTCCCGGAAGCAGATCCCCAGCAGCCCGGCTGAATCAAAGAATTTCAAGGGGTGTTTGGAAGAAATCAGGAATTCGTGGATGGCTTCTTCGATCAGTCCCATTTCCTTGTAGGCGATGCCCAGGTTGTAGCGGGTATCGTAATCTTCGGTGCCGATCTTTTCGTCCACCCCCTTTTTGAATTCCTTGAAAATTTCCATCATATTCTTTTCGATGGTTGAAGTCCGTTGCTTTTGAAGTTCTTCAACCCAGTATTTGATGGCACTCAATTCGCCCGGAACGGATTTTTCGATTTCGTAGAAGTCCTCTTCTTCGAGAAAAAGGCTCTCGCTTTTTAATATGTCCATCTCGGTTTCGGCCAGTTCGCTTTCATCGATATCCTTGAACGGGGATTCGCTGCTGGCCGGGGCTTCATCGCTTGTAAAAATGTTGTCGATGTCCAAAAAATCGGCGCTGGAACCAAGGTAATTCGGGTCGGCTGTGCTGCTTTTCGGGCTGCCGCTGGGAGCTTGAATGATCTCTTCCTGATCGACTTCGATCATGTGGACCGACTCCTTGCTTGCCGGTTCCTCCATTTCAATTTCAAAATGGAGGTTATCTATTTCAGCGAAACCAGCCGAGTTGATTTTTCCATCTGATTTGTTCAATATATTGTCGAGTTTGATTTCAATTTTGGAATCTTCGAATCTCTGCAGGAGATCGCTTTCCTGAGCGATCGATGATTCGATTTCGATTTTTTCAGTTTCCCCGGGCTTGACTTTGATGGAGTCTGTTTTGCTGGGCTGGATTTCCTTGGCCTTTTTTATCCGAGCCAGACGGGAAACGATTTCTCTGCTTTCCGGATACTCTTTTCTGAGCTTTTCCAGAATTTTTTCAGCGTTGCTGAAATATCCTTCACTGATGTAAAAATCTAGTTCAGCCAAATGGGAAGACAAACCCTTCTTGCTTTCGGCATCGGTTTTTATCTGCAGGCTGTCTTCGCCCTTGAGCAGGAATATGTCTTCCTCTTCCGACTTGATCCCGGAGATTTCCATCTCACCCATGCTTGGTTGCTGCAGTTCCTCGATCTGTTCGATCATTTCGGCGTGATCAAAATCAATTTCGATATTGGTCCGCTCATGACCGCTCAGATCCAGTAGTCGTTCATCGTTGGGTTTGAGTTTGGTTAACTTGTCCAGCATGACCTTGTAGTCTTCGTCTTTGTTCTCTTTCTTGTAGATCTTCAGGAGCTCGATGCCCTCGCTTAGCAAAGCTTCGATATCGTTGCTCATCTGGTAGACGTCGAACAATTTGAATCTGATATCAGTGTTGTTGGGAAAAGCGTTCTGAGCAGTTTTCAGAAGATCGATCGCCTTTTTAAAATTGTTTTTTTTCAATGCCTGATCGGCATTGTTCAATTGAAAGGAAATGAACTCCCGCTCCTGCTGGTCGTCTTCTTCGTCGGGGGGGGATTCTCCGGTCAGTTTTCCGAGCTGCTCCTGGTAGGCGAAAGGCGAATCCGATAATTCGATCAGCTCCTTCAGTACGGAGATCAATTCGCTTTTCATGTTTTTCTGCTCATAGATCGGGAGCAGGGATTCATACATGGCGATCAGGCTGCTTGTTTTTTTGGTCGCCTTGAATATCGAGGCCAATTTGTTCAGGGCGGGCAAATAAGCATTGTTCGAAGTTATGATGAAGCGCAGCAGCGAATTGGCTTCGTCGAATTTTTCCTTTTCAATGAAATGGTTGATAGTGGGAAGAAACAGCTGGTAGGCCTTGTCGATCTCTTCCCTTTGCAGGTAAACCTTGCCGAGCTTCATGATCACTTCGGTTTCATTGGAATCGATCTCGGCGATTTTTTTATAGATTTGCTCGGCGTCATCAATGAGATTGTTCTTGAAATAAAGTTCACCGAGGATCTTCAGCAGGCTCAGGTGCTTGAATATCTCGTCGCCCAGGTTCCTGAGCATTTGAATGGCTTTGCTACTATTGCCCTGGGTGATGTAGCAGGAAATCAATTTTTCAAAGACCTTCAGGTGTTTGACTTTGTTGTAGGTCTGCAGCAAGAGCTCTTCGGCGGGAGCAAATTCCTTTTTCTTCATAAGGATGTCGCTGGCGGTGAGATATTCGTTGACCGCCTCATCCTTCATTCCCTCGCGCAGATAATTATCCGCCAGAAGAATGCGCATCTTGATGTTGCTGCGGTCGAATTCAAGAATTTTTTTGTAAATGCCCAGGGCCTTTTTCTGATTGTTCTGCCGTTTGTATTCTTCGGCCAGTTCCAGGTATATTTGCTTGGCCTCGATCGTCAGGCCTTGCTTAGAGTAAAGATCGGCCAGCTTGAACGAAACCCCTTCATTCTTCGGATCGAGGCGGGTGATCCTTTTGTACATGGCGATGGCTTTGGTGAAAAAGCCTTCCTTTAAATAAAAATCAGATATCCATTCGAATTGTTTGAAAGCTTCGGGAAGCCGGTTCAACTTGAGATTCAAATCACCGATGATCCTGCGTACCTCCAGGTCGTCGGGTTTCATTTCGATTATTTTTTGATACTCTTTGATCGCAGCCTCGATCTTTCCCTGCTTGAATAGCTTGTCGGCCAGCTGCAAAGTTTTTAAGCGATTTTCAACAGCCATTTTTTAATTTAAAGCTCTTTCTATGAAAAATAGTTGCCTCTTTGGATAATAGCATATTTTTGTGTTTTTGGGTAGGATAGCCTTTGTTTTGGGCCAAACTGTAATCCGGGAAAAAATCAGAAAATTTTTCAAGTAATAAGTCCCGGAAAACCTTGGCGATAATCGACGCGGCGGCGATGGACAGGCTCTTGTCGTCTCCCTTAATGACGGACCGGCCGTTAACCGTAAAAAAATCGGGAACCATGGCGTCAACCAGGACATAATCCGGCTTGATTTGCAGATGCTGGACGGCTTGGCGCATAGATTGTTTGGTGGCCTCAAGAATATTGCTGCGGTCGATCTCATCGTTCCAACACCAGCCGATAGAATATGCCAGCGCTTTTTCATAAATATCGTGTGCCAATCGCAGCCTTTGTGCGGGAGTGAGTTTTTTTGAATCCCGATATTGGTAGTTAAGGCGTCCGGGATGTAAAATTACCGCCCCGGCGACTACGGGGCCAAACAGGCATCCCCGCCCTACCTCATCCACACCGCATATACGACGATAATTTTTTTTGATTAATTCTGCTTCTATGGCAAAATCAGTCATTACCTGAGTTCTTTCAGGCGGGATGCTTTGCCTTTTAGTTTTCTCAGGTAGAATAATTTCGCTCTTCTGATTTTGGTATGTTTCTTAATTTCAATTTTCTGGACCAACTTGGAATTCAATGGGAATATCCTTTCCACAGCGATACCGAACGAATTTTTTCGCACGGTTATGGTTTTGGAAATTCCCGAATTCTTGATGGCGATCACCGTGCCTTCATAAATCTGGGTCCTTTCCTTACCGGCTTCGATGACCCGGTAAAATACCTTAAGTTCGTCTCCAGGTCTGATTTCGGGAATATCGCTGCGCAATTCTTGGAAATTTTTAATGTCCTTTTTTTCTGTTTGCTCTTTTGGCATGGTTTCCTGGGCTTGCTTATCTTTGACGGTGGTTTGCGGTTTTTGTTTGGCTTCAGCTTTTTCAACCGGGCGCTTTTTGCTTTTTTTCTTTTCTTCTGTCATTTTTGGTCTCCTAAATTGGCAGTGAGTTGATTGATTGGTTATTATACTATTTTTTTAGTTATTTTTCAATAAAAATCTGCCTTTGAGCCGAAAATTATAGTATTTAAATGAAAAAGCAAGGCGGAGACACCGAAAATCGGTGTCTCCGCCCGGATATAAAGTCTGTGGCAGGTATTAAAAGCGGTAGGAGAAGGCGATGTTGGGCACCATAATGTTCATGCCGTGGGTGCCGGGCATTTTTCCGGACAGCGGTGATTCCTGGTCTTTGCCCATAAGGGCTTCCAAACAAAAATCGATGTTGAATTTTTCGGTCTTGTAACCGAAGCCCACGGTGATGACATTATAGGTGATTTCAGGAAGCAGGACATTGAGCGTATTGGCCGGGGAAGGTGAGGGGTCATAATAGTATCCGGCGCGCATGGCCAGTTTTTCGGAGATGGCGTATTCCAATCCGAAGCGCCACTGTATGGCGTCTTTCCAGTTCAGGACAAAATCGTTGTTGAAAGCGGGGCCCAACAGCGGGTGGGCCTTGGATGCCTGCCAGACTGGATTGTCATAGGTGATACCGATTGTGTCGACCTTTTTCCAGTTGGTGTACTGGGCGTCGGCGTTCAGGGTCAGCTTGTCGGTGGCCTTGTAGGATAATCCAACGCCTAACCACAGCGGCCAGGTTGCTTCCCGTTCGGCGCCCGAATCGATGGAAATGCCATAAGCCATGGCGCTGGCCATCTCGGCATCTCCGCTGAACTTGACTTTGGTGGGCGTGCGCAGGGTCAGGCCGATGCCCAGGCGGTCGATCGGCTTGATCAGCGCGCCGATGGTGGCCCCAAAGGCGAGACCGTTGATGTCTTCGGTGTATTGACCGATTCCGGGCCGTTTGATCTTCATAAAACCGTAGTTCAGATTCAGGGTCGCGCCCAAAGAAAACATGTCATTGATCTTGTAGGCGATAACCGGTGAAACCGTGGCCACAGCCATCATGCTTTCCCATTTGTAGGCAACGTTATTGCTGAAAGCCTTCAGATCTTCACCATCCCATTTGGCGCCCGAGCCCGAAGGCACATAGACGGCGATGCCGACAACCAGCTTTTCATTGATGGGCTTGAAGTAGGCAATGGATCCGGATGGATACATGGCTGACTTGGTTTTAGCGTCGATGCCATACATGGGGAAGGCATAGGTGCCGCTGGGGATCAAGTCGGTGACGAAGAAAGACAGGCTGGAATTCTTCATCTGGGCGAGGCCGGCCGGGTTCCAGAAAATTGCGCTGTAATCATCGGCTTGGCCGATGAAAGCGCCGCCCATGGCGATGGCCTTGCTGCCGACACCGTTGAGGTTCAGGCCGTTGGCTGAAAGAGCAATACCGGTAAACGCGATCAGGACGACGGTCAAAAGAAGCCGAATACTGTTTCCTCTTTGTTTCATTTTTCCTCCCAAAATTTAGTTGAAAACAAACAATAATATATTCCATTAAAAAAGTCAACCATTTTTTGAGTTTGAAAAATCCAGGATGATTTTCCCGTAAACCCCGTCGTAGCCCGGGATGCGGCGAACGCGGTTTTCACGCATGGCCTGAATGGCGGCGGCCAGTCGTTCGTCGGTCTTGGAGATCTCCTGGATCGGCAGGCTCTGCAAAATATGGAATTCCGGACCCAGTAGATCGATCAATGAAAAATAATACCGGCTAACCTTCTTGGCATTTTCGCCGCAATTCAGGAGTTGGGACAGGATCTGCTTCAGGGGGATCTGGTAGGTAAAGGGGATCGGATTTTCCGCTTCGCGGTCGGCAAGTTCCTCTGCCCGGTACAGGACCCCCAGAGTCAGGGGCTTGCCGCAGACCGGACATATTCCGCCCAATTTCCTGGTTTGAGACGGGGACAGGGATATCCCGCATAGGCGGTGGCCGTCATGGTGGTATTTGCCTTGTTCTGGAAAGAATTCAATGGTACGGACAATGTTGCCGCTTTGTATGGCCTGGGAAATGCAGTCATAGCTTAGCGGGCAGTCGAACTCGTTGGCTTCGCGGCCCAGGTTCTGGGCGGAATGGGCGTCGGAATTGGATAAGATCGTGTAGCGCCGCAGTGATGATACCCGGGACAGCATGGGGGGGTCGGCTGACAATCCCGTTTCCACGGCATGGATAAAAGGGGCAACATCTTCGAAACATTCTTCCAGACTGTCGAATCCAGATTTAGATCCCAATAGGGAAAACCAGGGGGTCCAGATATGGGCGGGAATGATCATTGCCCGGTCATCGATATCCAGAATTTCAGCGCTCAGGTCGCGGACAGCTGCGCCCAGTATGGGGCGGCCGTCAGAGCGAAGATTGAAACGCCGGCCCAGGCTGGAATTGATTTTTTCCACCGTAACCAAAGATGGCGCCAGGACGAGAAGGTGAACCTTGCGTACCCGGTTGTTCTTTTTGTAGATCAGGGAAATTTCCGAACTCAGGATAAAATAGATATCCGGTTTGCTTTTTTTCAGGCTGTATAGCCCCGGAGCGTTTTCGTACAGGGATGATTTCAGGCTCTGGAACCAGAGCGGATGGGTGAAATCGCCGCTGCCCACGACAGTAAGACCTTTGATCCCGGCCCAGCGGGCCAGTTCGGGCAGTTCGAGTGCCGGCGAGGTGCTGCGCGAATGGCGTGAATGGATATGAAAGTCGGCATAAAAACCCATTTAGCGGATTTTCTTGAATTTTTGAATATCCTCTTTTAAATAAAATTCCAGCAAGTCATGCGGAGCCATTTTGCTGATCATGGCCAGATTTTTATCAACCAGCAAGGCCAGGGGAGCAAGCGGGGTATCAAGGTATTCGGTTTTTAAAATTCCGACCAAATCTTTGGTTTTACGGTATAAGGCTTCGGGAAGTGGCTGATTCATATCGATCCAGCCGTTTTCAGAAAGCAGCGTCAGCGCTTCTTCCAGTATTCCCCTGCCCAGTTTGAAAACTCGGGAGTCGGCCAGGGCGATTTTCAGGAATTCTTCGTTCAGATCATAATACATATCCACGGTTTTTTGAGCGCTGACCGAATAGCCCCGCAAAAAATCACTGGTTTGGCGCATTTTTTGCAGCGCCGGGTTCTGGGCAGCGGGAGCCCCATTGCTCACTGTCTGTTCGGCGTAGCATTTGTTGCTGATTTTTCCTTCGTCGGGATCGCCCGGGTCGGGAATGAGTCCGGCGATGTAATCTTTGTACGTGTTGTAAGCGGGCTTGGGCTCCAAGGTCTTGCGCAGGATGCCCCAAGGCAGAACGGCAGGGTTAGGATCGTCGATGATCGCATAAAAAAATACTTTTTGCGGGTAGTTTTTGCGGGCCCGGGTGTGCAGCATGTCCAGGTAGCGGTTGGACTGCATGATTTCCGAGTATTTGCTGGTGTTCCATCCGGCTTCGGTGATCCAGAAAGGTTTGTTTTCCTGCCCAGATTCCTGGATGATGGTTTTCACTGCCGGAATGAACTTGTCGCCCTCTTCCAACAGTTCGTACATATAATATACTCCATGATCTTCGTAAATATGGTGGGAAATGATGTCGAAATAATTGCCGGCGTTGTCCAGAATGTATTTCATCCAGAAATACCATTCCGTCCCGGCTTCGGTCTTGTGGCTCAATTCGGGGCCAACTATGAAAGCCGCCGGGTCGGCGCCGCGGATGGTTTGCGCGGCCGGAAGCAATATCTGTTGGACGAATTTGTCCTTGCCCAGGGCAAAGAAAATTTTAAGATTTGGTTCATTCCACATGCCCCAATACTTGATCTTGCTTTTATAGCGCGCGATGGTGCGTGATACAAAATTTTTCCAATCCGCGACATTGGTGGCGGGATATGTGCTCCCCTTTTTACCATTGGCCCAGCCGGGTGTGAAGCCGATTGAAGCGTATATGGACAAGCCATTGGAAGTGGCGTAATTAACCACACGGTCCACCTCGCTGTAATTGAATTTTCCCTTGCTGGGTTCAATGACGCTCCAGTTGACGTCAATGCGGATCCAGGCGATCCCTGCCGCTTTCACTTTGGCCAGGGTCTCATTTTGGGCCAGATGGACGTTGATGCCGTAAGGCAGCGGTGAAATGGTGATTGCGGCCAGTTGGATCGCTCCTAGCAGGACAATCACGGTGCAAAGCTGCAATTTTTTCATGACACTATTATACATGGTAAGTATGACCTAATGCAACTTTCCGCCGTCAGGCGTTGACCGCCTGTTGTGCTTCAAGGGACCTGCGGTCCTCAGGATGCCTGGGGTGGATGCGGAGCGTTGTTTTTGACTGTGGTTTCCCTGGTGAAGGTGAAGGAAAAAGCAAAAAGCAGCAGCCCGATCACGCACACGGTCCCGGCCACGGTGATGACCGGAGAAATGAAGTGGCGTGAAACCACCAGGGCCAGGCCGCCTATATGGTCGGAGAAAACATCCTGCCAATGCGTCCAGGAAGAGGAATAATTGACCGGTCCGATGCGCATGGCCCAGGGGATGAGCCCTTTGACCAATGAGGTCATGGCCAGAACCAGGCCGCCGCCGATCATGGTGGCGCCGCCGCTCCAGCGTAAGAAATGGGTTTTGCTGCGAGCGGCGACCAGGGCCCCCAAAACAATGAAAGCGGCCGGGATCAGGAACAAAAGATACGTGAACGATATCATGGTTTTGGCGATGTTGAAGCGGTGGTGCGGGAAATGGGATTTTTCCGTTAAACTGATTTGGTCTGGGATATCACTGGTGATGTGGCTGCGGATAAGGGCGATGGCGGTCGCTTCCTGCCCGGCCATGGGACGGCAGGGTGGCAGCGAGTCGTAGCGATTTTCTCTGAGCATGATCCGCTCCCAGTCGTGTGATTGGCTTTCAGAGCATGGGGGAAGCATTTCCATGACTTGGGACAGCCAGCGTTCCATGGTTGGGTGGCTGAAAACTGCCTTGAGGGGTCTCATGTCTAGCCAAATATCCCGGGCCGCGGTTTTGCCGTTCAGGATATCACCCATAGTGCGCAATGATCCGGAAAGCTCTTTTTCCAACCAGTCATTCAGTCCGGTTTCTTTCATAAGTTCCCTGGGGGTCGGGCTCGCCCCGGCCATGGCTGTCAGCCAGATCCGGGAATCATAATCGAGGTCGGAGTTTTCATCACGGGCGGCCAGCACCATTCCGTCCAACAGATCGGGAATCTCAGCGATGATCTCTCCCGGGAGTTCGGACAGCGTCTTCTGTGAGACTACGGCCTGGGTCAAACCCACGGCCCAGATAATCCCGAAAAGAATCGGGATGGCGAAAAAGATCATGATTAAAAGACCGAGAATGCTTCGCGTTTGATTCATGGGCATCTCCTTTTTTTAAAAACGAAAAAAAATCCAAAAAGTTCCGACCCCGGAGCATGCGACTGCCGGTTTTGAATGTTTTTTTTGCGGCGGCATTGCCCATGGTTCACTCAATCGAGGTAGAATCCGGCTGCAAAAAAGCCCACCCAGTGTTTGGGGGAATAGGGAGCGGTGATGCCGAATCCTGCCTTTTTCAACGGCAAGACCCCTTCGCTGTAGGTATCGGAATAGCGAAAGATCTGTCCTCTCAGACTTTGACCGGTGGTTTTTTGCATGGTCTTGCTGATAGCCAGAAGCCCGAAGGGGATGTCATACTTGCCGCACCAGTAGGTATTGCGGTAATCCAGATAAGTGGCACCCCAGAGTTCTCGGGTCAGGCCCAGGATCATTTGCTCGTTCAACAATCCGTTAAAGGCGGCGCTGGCGATCCGCAGATCCTGTTTGGTCCCGAGTGCGTGGGCCTTTTCATCTTCCCCGAAGGGAATATTGTTGAAATCGCGGCCGTAGTGGTTGGCGTCGGCTGAAATCAGGAAAAATATGTCCCGGCCTGGCTGCAGATTTTTTTCGCGCATGTAGCCGGCCAGCACCGTGGCCAGGCGTTCGGAAAGTTCGGCCATTCTCTCAAAAGGCATTGCTGTGACCATGATCGGGGTGATTTGTACATCAGGGTTGTTGTACTGCAGGAAGGGTACCAGGGCTTCTATTGAGTGTTCCAGGGCGTGGGCCCGGTTGCTGATCACATAGTCGTCTTGGGGCAATTTTTTTTTAATCCATTCTCGCAAAGGAGAAATTTCAACATTTCCGCTCAGTCCTGCCCAGGAAGAGTATTCATCCAAGATTAGAACATTTTGTGGATCGCCGATTTCCTTGCGTACTGTGCCGTGGGTAACGCCGAAAATCACCGCTTCCCGGGTGCGTAATTTTTTGAACAGGGGATAGTAGACACGTCCGGCATACAAATAATCGTCGTGCGGTGAAATACCGGCCACCATGCCGCGGACCGGGAACTCCTGCCGTTCCGCGGCGGCCAGGAGATCCATCAATCGCTTCATCTGCGGCCGCTGCCAGCAGAACCCGATATCGTCGCGGACCGGCCGCACTTCCTGTCCGTATTGGCTAATCGCGCAAACTGCCAGAACCACGAAAATCAGTTTTTTCATACTTGCATTTTAACGCCTGGAGACCTGAAAGGCAATGGCTGCTTTCCAATTGAGGCAATGCCGGAATAGTTATTTCAGAATGGCACCGACTGGGGTGTCATCGGGCAGGATGGGAATATAGGGGCGGTTGCCGGCGTCGGAGGCGGCCAGGATCATGCCCTGGGAAAGGATGCCGCGCAGCTTGGCCGGCTTCAGGTTCTTGACGATGATGATCTTCCTGCCGACCAGGTCTTCGGGCTTGTAATATTGGGCGATGCCGGCCACCAGGGTGCGGGTGCCGTCGCCGGTGTCTATTTTCAGTTTCAGTAATTTATCGGCTTTTTCCACTTTCTCCGCTTCCAGCACCATAGCCACGACCATCTGCACTTTTTTGAAATCCTCAATTTCGATGACGTTGGCATTGGCGACATCCTGGATGGTTGACAAAGACGGACTAGCTTCAGTTTCGCCGAAAAAAACCTTGCTGTCCACGCGCGGGAAAAGCTGTTCGCCGGGGTTGATGGCAAAGGTTTCCGGAAGTTTTTTCCAGCCGAGTTCGAGATCAACGGAGTTGAATATGGCGCGCACCTTGGCCGTGGAGTCAGGAAGCACTGGGGAAAGCAGGGTGTTAACGCTCAGGATGGCCCGGACCAGGGTTTTTAAAACTCCGGCCAGGCGCGGCAGGTTGGCCTGGTCCTTGGCCAGGTTCCAGGGCTGGGCATCGACGATATAGCGGTTCAGGCGGTTGATGAATTCAAAGATTTCTTCAAGGCCGCGGTTGAACTGGTATTGGTCGAAATTGTCCAGCACTTTCTTTTCCAGCTCGAGGTAGCCGTTTTGGATGTCTTGCTCTTTTTCCGTATACAGCCCCGCATCCTGGAAGCTTTTGTTGAAATATTTATCGATCATGCCGGTGGTCCTTGAAACCAGGTTGGCCCAGTCATTGGTCAGGTCGGTGTTGACGCGAGTGATGAATCCCTCGTGGGAAAAATTGCCGTCGGCGCCGATCGAGGCCTCGCGCATCAGGAAATAGCGGATAGCGTCGGCACTGAAATGTTTGAGCAGGATATGGGGGTCCAGGACGTTGCCGCTGGACTTGGACATTTTTTTCTCGTCCTTCAGCCACCAGCCGTGGATCAATTCTTTTTTGGGCAGAGGCAGTCCGGCTGCCAGTAAAAAAGCCGGCCAGTAAATGGCGTGGTACTTGAGAATGTCCTTGGCCATGATGTGCAGGTCGGCAGGCCACAATGCGGTGAAGCGTTCGCTTTCGTTCAGGTAATCGATGGCGGTGATATAATTGGCAAGGGCGTCGAACCAGACATAAATGGTCTGTTGCGGATCGCCCGGAACCGGCACGCCCCATTTTACGGTGGAACGTGTGACACTCAGGTCGCGCAGCCCCATTTTCACGAAGGAAACCACTTCGTTCATGCGTGAGCGCGGGGTTACAAAATCGGGGTTTTCCTCGAAGAATTTCAGCAGCTTGTCGCCGTAAGCCGAGAGGCGGAAAAAATAGCATTTCTCCTTGACCCGGTTAGCGGTCGGTCGTCCACACTCAGGACAGGTCCTTTTGCCGTCGGCCATTTCTTCGGCGCTTTCAGGGATGAAGTTTTCGCAGGAAATGCAATAATGGCCGGCATATTCCCCCAGGTAGATATCGCCTTTTTCCTTGACCCTGGCAAAAATCTTCTGCACTCCCTTGATATGCTCTTCGTCGGTAGTGCGGATAAAATGGTCATAACCGATGTTCAATACCTGCCACAGTTGCTTGAATTGCTCCACCATGGCATCGGCGAGTTGTTTGGGGGCCAGGCCCTGCTTGAGGGCGCTCCTTTCGATTTTCTGGCCGTGCTCATCGGTTCCGGTCAAAAACATGACCTGAAAACCCCGCAAGCGCTTGTAGCGCGCGATGACATCGGCCAGGACAGTGGTATAAGCATGGCCGATGTGCGGCACGTCGTTCACATAATAGATCGGAGTGGTCAGGAAAAATTTCGCCATGGCGCTCTCCTGTTGGCTTAAAAAGAAGGATTGAATTATAACATAAAACAAGCGGGCCAAAAACAGGGTGCCCTTGGCATGGAAACGCCGGTTATTTAAAACTGATTTTTAGCGGTTTGGTGTCTTCTTTTTTTTTCTTGCCTGAACTACTTTCCGTTTTTAGGTCGACATCCATGACCGCGTCGATCTTGCTTGGCAATGGTTCGCTGCCGCCGCTCAAAGCGCTCGTTTTTTGCCAAAGTGCGAGCATTCGCTTTTCGATATTTTCCAGGGTGGGGATATTTTCTTTTTCAATTTCCCTTTCGGCTTCGCGGATCAGGGTGGCGATTTCGCCTTTGATCTCCCCTGGCAGGCTGCTGCCTCGGCTCAGCTGGTTGAGGGAATAAATCTGGTTGATTACTTTGTTCTTTTTAAGGATCGTCTCTCTTTTTTTCAGATCCAATTCGGACAATTTCTTTGCTTCTTCCCGCAGTGTTTCAACCTCTTCCTTGCTCAGCAGGCCCGACTGGGTGATCAATATCTCTTTTTTGTTTTTACTGGAAAGATCCATGGCCGAAACATTCAAGATGCCGTTTATATTGATGCTGAACGTCACCTCGATGCGGGCAACTCCTCGAGGGGCGCGTTTGACGTCGAGCAGAGTGAATTTCCCCAACAGCTTGTTTTCCTCGGCGATCTCCCTTTCGCCCTGAAAAATCTGGATGTCCACCTCGGCCTGGTTGTCTTCTACGGTCGAAAAGATCAGGCTGCGGCTGACCGGGATGGTCGTGTTGGCGTTGATAACGCGGGTGAACGCCCCGCCGAAGGTCTTGACACCCATGCCCAGCGGCGTGACATCGAGCAGCAATATGTCCTTGCTGTCTCCCTTGATGATTGACCCTTGAGCCGCGGCGCCCATGGCCACGATTTCGTCGGGGTTTACCTTGCGGTTGGGTTCGCGCCCGAAAAATTCCTTGACTTTTTGCTGGATGTAGGGGATGCGCGTCGATCCTCCGACCAGGAGGAATTCGTCGATGTCGTTGATCTTTAAATTAGCATTGTGCAAAGCCCGTGAGCAGATCTCCAGGGTTTGTTCCACATCATTTTTTATCAGGTTTTCGAATTCGGTTTTGCGCAGGAATTTGATCAGATGGACAGGGCCGTCTTCGGATTCGGCAATAAAGGGCAGGTTTATCTCGCATTCGTCTACCGCTGACAATTCGATCTTGGCGTTTTCTGAGGCTTCACGGATGCGCTGCAGGGCTGCTTTGTCCTGGGAAAGGTCTATATGATTTTCGTTGGCGAATTCGTGGGTCAGTTTTTGAGTCAAAGCGATATCGAAATTGTTGCCGCCCAAATGGGTGTTGCCGGCCGTGGCCAGCACTTTGATAATACCGTTCTGGACATCCAGGACCGAAATGTCGATTGTACCGCCGCCGAAATCATAGACAATGATTTTGGCTTTTTTCTTCAGGTCGATGGAATAAGCCAGCGAAGCCGCCGTGGGTTCATTGATGATGCGCTTGACGTTGAGTCCGGCGATGCTCCCGGCATCCTTGGTGGCCTGGCGCTGGGAATCGTTGAAATAGGCCGGGACGGTGATGATCACGCTGTCGATGGGATCACTCAGATAACGATCGGCCGCGTCCTTGAGTTTGATAAGGATCATGGCCGAGATTTCTTCCGGAGAATAGATCTGGTTGTTAATTTCGATCCTCAGCAGATCGTCGCCGTGCTTGATGATGTGGAAAGGAAACTCCTGCAGGTAGGGCTCGACTTCCGAATATTTTTTCCCCATCAGAGTCTTGACCGATGAAATGGTGTTGAGCGGATTGGTGATCATCTGGCTTTTGGCCGGCTGGCCGACAAGCCTTTCGCCGCTGGGGGTAAAGGCGACGATAGACGGCAGCAGCCGGTGTCCCTCCGGGCTCAGGATGATCTCCGGAGTAGTGCCCTCCAGGTAAGCGATGGCGGATTTTGTCGTTCCCAGGTCTATTCCCAATATTTTACCCATCTCATTTTTTTTAACATACAAAACTTGGAAAGTCAATTGCTTTTTTATCATAAAACTCCATCCCCGGCCCTGAAGATAACAAAAAGTCCAATATCTTATGGACTCTTACAGACCCTTGACTATTTGTGCTTTTTGGGTTATGATTTTTTCCAATGCCGGGATAGCTCAGTTGGTAGAGCGGTAGACTGAAAATCTGCGCGTCCGTGGTTCAATTCCGCGTCCCGGCACTTAACCCACATTTTTCACAAATATCTGCTGCAATTGCGGATATGGGTATGTCTACGGCGTCAGGCTTGGTCGGATACCTCCATCGTACTAAAAGTACGTCTCCGGTCTCCTCGGTCGCCTTCCTTGTATCCACACCCATCTACGCAATTTCGCGACAATATCTGTGAGAAATGCGGGTTAACTTGACTCCATCCCGTCGATTTGCTAATATTTTTTTATGCAGCCCACGCTAAAATCCGTTGTTTCCCGGTTTAAAAACAAGAGGATTGTTGTTTGGGGCGATCTGATCCTTGACCAGTACGTGTTCACTTCTGCCGGCAGGGTGTCGCGAGAAGCACCGGTGCTGGTGACCGAATTCGAGAAAAGCGAATACCTGCTTGGCGGTGCCGGCAATGTGGTGATGAATCTGCTGACCCTGGGGGCCGTGCCATTGCCGGTGGGCTTCGTGGGCAAGGACGCATCGGGAGAAATATTACTGAAGCAGCTCAGCGAAAAAGGGATCAGCACAGACAATCTGGTGATGACCGATTGCTTTAAGACCCCGCTGAAAAGCCGGATCCTTTCCGGAGGCGACAACACCAAAAAGCAGCAGATACTGCGCATAGACACCCTGCCCCCGGATGCCATCAGTGAGCGGGCGCAGAAAAAACTCGCCAAGGCGCTTTTTTCTGTGCTGGCGGATAGCGATTTGCTGATCATGTCCGACTATCTCGCCAAAACGGTCACTGCAAAGATTTTTAAAAACATCAGGGAAACGTTTCCCGATAAAGTCATTGCTTTGGATTCGCGGCACAATTTGCTGGATTTTCCGGGTGTGACCCTGGCCACACCAAACGAGCCGGAAATAAAAAAAATTTTTCCAGAAAAAAAATTTCTCAATGATGGTGATTTTTTAAAAGCTGGAACTGAATTATTGGACAAATTGGCCGCCAGCGGAGTTGTCTTGAAAAGGGGACACAAGGGGATGCTTGTTTTCAAGCGTGATAAAAAACCGGGTGTATTGAATATATACGGAACTTCGCAGATCGTGGATGTTACCGGTGCCGGAGACACAGTTCTGGCTGTTTTGGGATTAGGGCTGGCCGCTGGCGCTGATTTGCAGGCTTCGGCGCGCCTGGCCAATATCGCCGGGGGCATTGTGGTCATGCACGAAGGGGCTTACCCGCTGCGCCTCCGGGAACTTCAGGATGCCTTACCGTAAAAAATTTTTCCGCTTACCGCAGTTGGCCGCAAAAATCGCCCGGGAAAAGAAAATGGGAAAAACCATTGTCCTGGCCAATGGCGGCTTTGATCTCATCCATATCGGCCATATTCGCTACCTTCAGCAAGCCAAGGCCAAGGGTGACATCCTGGTGGTCGCCTTGAATTCCGATTCCTCGCTGAAGCAGCTGAAAGGCGCCGGACGCGCCCTGATCGACGAGCGCGGACGGGTTCTGATCATTTCCGCCCTGGCTTGCGTGGATTATGTGACCCTTTTTGCTGAGACGACGGTCGCAAGCGTGCTGTTGGCTATCACGCCGCATTTTCATTGCAAGGGTTCCGATTATACGATCGATTCCATCCCGGAAAGAGCCATTGTCCGTGGTTATGGCGGCGAAATGGCCATTGTTGGTGGAGACAAGGTCCGCTCCACTTCGCTGGTCATTGAAAAAATCAAGGAATTGTACGGCTAAATTGAAATGCCATTCGGGCAAAATTAATAAAAATTAAATGCAAAAATTGATTTTAGAAACCTTCTGACATTCACATTTGTATTCATAAAATCGGTTTTGGAATGATTGAGAAACCCGGGAACGCTGTGCTGACAAGCGCACCCGGCAGGACTCGAACCTGCAGCCTGCTGATTAGAAGTTTTCAGGCCATCCAACTGAAAAGAAAGCAGGGAAAGGCTTTTCGTGGTTTTTAGCCATTTACGCTTTGTACAGTTGGATGCAGCATTTACAGGTATTTACGGAGATTGTACATGCTCAACTGGCACCAAATATCGCACTAAATAAATGTTATTTCAAACGAAATTAAACTGACAAGCTGAAGGTTATCCTCCAGTATCCGAGATGCTTTTTTAAGCTATTTCTGTTTGTCGCTTTCTTCGCCTTTTTCTTTTTTGGCGATCAGCGATCCCGGGATCTGGTTCGCCTGCTCCTGGCATTGGAACCCCGGCTCGCCGGGGCCGGGGATGTGAACGACATCGCCCGATTCTCGCGGCTCCAGGTTCACGCCATCGGGGCAGAAGAAGTTCATCCCGCCGGGAGCGTTCACAGACAGATCCAATGCGCAGGCTCCCGCGTCCGGGCCCCAATCTCCAATACTTCCAGCAACGGTTGACCCCGGCGCTTGTAGCGATGATGAACCCGCCGCCCGCATCCTGCCGGCCGCGATATCTACCGCCGTCGACGACAGCAGGGCCCAGGCTCCGTTGTGCGAGTACTTCACCCAGACCCCTGCCTGCGCAGGCCAGATGCCGATGACATCATCCGTGCCGTCGCCGTCCAGATCGCCCGCCGTCACCTGCGTCGCCGGCGTGGCCATCTTTACCCAGGCGCCGCCGATCGAGTTCCGATAGTACGCCCCCTGGCCGTCCCAGGTGGCCAGAAGATCATCCCGACCGTCGCCGTTCATGTCGCCGGTAGCGATATCGACCGCCGTGGTTGACAGCTTGGCCCAGCTTCCAGACTGGGAGTACTTCACCCACACCCCGCCCTGGCTTGGCCAGATGCCGATCAGGTCGTCGATGCCGTCGCCGTCCAGGTCGCCGGAGGTGATCAGTGTAGCCGGCGTGGCCAGCTTGGTCCAGGCCCCGGTCGTGTTGTCGCGCCAGTACACCCCCTGCCCGTCCCAGGTCCCCAGCAGCTCGGGGCGGCCGTCGCCGTTCATGTCCCCGGCCGCGATGTGCCGGGCGGTGGTCGACAGCTTTGCCCAACTGCCGGTGGCCGAGTACTTCACCCAAACGCCTCCCTGCCCGGGCCAGATGCCGATCACGTCGTCGATGCAGTCCTCGTCAAGATCTCCAGCGGCGATCAGCGTCGCCGGCGTGGCCAGCTTCACCCAAGCCCCGGTATCGGAGTTGCGGTAATAGACCCCCTGCCCGTCCCAGGTGGCCAGCAGGTCGTCCTTGCCGTTGGGCACGCAGCCCCCGATGACCATTGCATGGGCCGCTGACCACAGCGACTCGATCGTGTTGTGCGTGGCGCAACGAGCCATGGCCCGGACATCGTATGTTTCGGCAGCCACCCAGCTGTGCGCGGCCTGGATCGTGCCCACCGCCAGCCAGCCCGAGTCGCTGCCGTCGTCCCAGTCGAACTTGTACTGCACGGTATGCCCTAGGCTTGACGTGGATCCGCTCGTCGAATAACTATAGCTCGTGCCCACACTGCCGGTGCTCGGGCCGGTGGGGGCCATCGGCGTAGAAACGATCTCGGTTATTGAAGTGGCGATGATAAATACGGCATCACTGCTGTCGCTCGGATCATTGTCGACAGCGTCGCGGATCCGCACCAGGCAGGTTGTCGATGATGTGCTGGGGACGGTCCAGGTGTAGCTGCCGTCGTTGGCCGTGCCGGCCACCACCGGGATCCAGTCGCCGCCGCTGTTGGTTGAGTAATCGATGTTGACGTTGCCCACGGTGCCGGTCGATGTCCAGGTAATGTTCTGGCTGGTGCCCGCCGTCCAGTTCTCGCCGCCGTTGGGAGAGGTCACGGTGATGGTCGCTGGCAAATAATAGAGCCTGACCGATTCCATCAGGGAGGTGGAACCATTATACATCCCTCCAATCGCCTGGCCGCGGCCCCTGACATAACGGTTTACACCACGTGGCAACGACAGGCCGCCAAGCTGCCAGCCGCCGCTTATCCGCGTGCCCGCGCCCAGGGGAGTCCATATGGCCAAATCGTTGGAGTGCTCGAAGGTCACGTCATGGATCTCCGGCGACGATTGCCCCCGGCTCCAGGTGACTGTGGTGCCGTCAGCGGAAACCGCCAGATTTTGCAGCGCGGCCTCATCGGCGCTGAGGCGGGCAATATGATCCCGGGCCTGGCCGCCGATGGTAGTGAAAACACCGCCCACCAGGATCTTGCCGTCGACCTGGAGGGCGATGGAATGAACACCAATATTTGCCCCTGGATTGAAACCCGCATCCACGCTGCCGTCGGCATGCAAGCGGGCGATGCAGTTCCGGGCCTGGCCGCCGATGGTGTTGAAATCACCGCCCAGCACGATCTTGCCGTCGGTCTGGATGGCAATGGAAATAACAGCATCGTTTGCCCCGGGGTTGAAATCCGCATCCACGCTGCCATCGGCATGCAAGCGGGCGATGCGATCCCTGGCCTGGCCGCCGATGGTGGTGAACCCGCCGCCCACCAGGATCTTGCCGTCGGCCTGAAGGGCGATGGAACAAACAGCACTATTTGCCTCGGGGTTGAAACCCGCATCCAGGCTGCCATCGGCATACAAGCGGGCGATGTAGTTCCGGGCCTGGCCGCCGATGGTGGTTAAAACACCGCCCACCAGGATCTTGCCGTCGGCCTGTATAGCAATGGAAGTAACAATATTATTTGCCTCGGGGTTGAAACCCGCATCCAGGCTGCCGTCGGCATGCAAGCGGGCGATGCAGTTCCGGGCCTGGCCGCCGATGGTGTTGAACTCACCGCCCACCACGATCTTGCCGTCGACCTGGAGGGCGATGGAATGAACAGCTGCGTTTGCCCCGGGGTTGAAACTTGCATCCAGGCTGCCGTCGGCATGCAAGCGGGCGATGTAGCTTCGGCTCTGGCCGCCGATGGTGGTGAAATAGCCGCCCACCACGATCTTGCCGTCGGCCTGGATGGCAATGGAAAAAACAGCAGCGTTTGCCTCTGGGTTGAAATCCGCATCCAGGCTGCCGTCGGCATGCAAGCGGGCGATGTAGTTCCGGGTCTGGCCGCCGATGGTGGTGAAAACACCGCCTACCACGATTTTGCCGTCGGCCTGGATGGCGAAGGACAGAACGGTACCATTTGCCCCGGGGTTGAAATCCGTATCCAGGCTGCCGTCGGCATACAAGCGGGCGATGAAGTTCCTGCTCTGGCCGCCTATGGTGGTGAACTCGCCGCCCACCACGATCTTGCCGTCGGCCTGGATAGCGATGGATAAAACATAATTATTTGCTCCCGGGTTGAAACCCGCATCCAGGCTGCCGTCGGCATGCAAGCGGGCGATGAAGTTCCGGGCCTGGCCGCCGATAGTGGTGAACTCGCCGCCCACCACGATCTTGCCGTCGGCTTGGAGGGCAATGGATAAAACCGGACCATCTGCCCCCGGGTTGAAGCCTGCATCCAGGCTGCCGTCGGCATGCAGGCGAGCGATATAGTTTCGGGCCTGGCCACCGATGGTGGTGAAATAGCCGCCCACCACGATCTTGCCGTCGGCCTGGATGGCGATGGATAAAACCGGACCATCTGCCCCCGGGTTGAAGCCTGCATCCACGCTGCCGTCGGCATGCAAGCGGGCGATGCAGTTCCTGCTCTGGCCGCCGATGGTGGTGAAATAGCCGCCCACCAAGATCTTGCCGTCGGCCTGCATGGCGAAGGACAGAACGGTACCATTTGCCCCCGGGTTGAAGCCTGCATCCAGGCTGCCGTCGGCATGCAGGCGGGCGATATAGTTCCGGGCCTGGCCGCCAATGGTGGTGAAAGCACCGCCCACCACGATCTTGCCGTCGGCCTGGATGGCGAAGGACAGAACGGTACCATTTGCCCCCGGGTTGAAGCCTGCATCCAGGCTGCCGTCGGCATGCAAGCGGGCGATGCGATCCCGGGCCTGGCCGCCGATGGTGGTGAAATAGCCGCCCACCACGATCTTGCCGTCGGCCTGCATGGCGATGGAAGTAACATAACTACTTGCCCCGGGGTTGAAATCCGTATCCACGCTGCCGTCGGCATGCAGGCGGGCGATATAGTTCCGGGCCTGGCCGCCGATGATGGTGAAAGCTCCGCCCACCACGATCTTGCCGTCGGCCTGGATGGCGATGGAACGAACTTCACTATTTGCCCCGGGGTTGAAGCCGTCGTTGGCTGAAGTGGCCCAGCAGGTACCCGCCATGCCCAGGAGGCAAAATAGCGTAAACACAATAAGGATTTTTTTTTCAAGGACGGAATTTTTCATTTTCTACCCTCCTAACTTTCATGGCCTGCGTTGCCGTCTGTCCCGATCTCAAATATGGCACCAAATCCGTTCACGCAGCCTGATTGGGTCATACCAAAAAGGAAAGAGCCGGAAAGGAGCAGCGATCCCAATGGAAAAGCTCCATCAGTTGGGCCAGCGATAAATTCGTGGGGCAAGTCGATCTGCGAATTGAGTGAAAAGCTTTGTAAAAGCACCAAGATTAATAAAAACAATGCCATTTTTTTCAATAAAAGCTTTATTATATCGATGATTCCACTATTGAGGTCTTCGGTTGAATGCCTCATTGCTCTCTCCATTCCCAAAGTTCTGATCTTTCCAGTCGATAATCCTGCCTTTTTTAATGGATTTAGGCGGGGATATTCAAAACATTGTCTTTATTAGATAAATAATAGAATTTAATTGGATATTTTTCAACACATGCAAGTGTTATTCCGAAAAACCTGATAAGGTTCTCATTTGAGCTTGGGGGACGGTTAAAAGGCGATAAAAAAAGGTAATTTCACTGATCTCGGCCCTGCCGGTTTTTTTCCCGTGCGCAGCGCCCCGCTATCTCTGCTCGCGCTTCGGCTCTCTGTCACGATCTCTCGCTATCAGCGATCCCGGGACCAGGTTTTTCTGTTCCAGGCAGCGGAAACCCGGCTCGCCGGGGCCGGGGATGTGAATGACATCGCCCGATTCGCGCGGCTCCAGGTTCACGCCATCGGGGCAGGCGAAATTCATCCCCCCGGGAGCGTTGGAAGAGAGGTCGAGCGCGTCGGCTCCCGCGTCCGGCCCCCAGCTGTTCTCACTCTCAGCCGTTGCAGCGGCATCTAATTCAAGAAGTGACGAGGATCCCGCTGCCCGCATCCTGCCGGCCGCGATATCCACCGCGGTTGTCGATAGGTAGGCCCAGGCCCCGTTGTGCGAGTACTTCACCCACACCCCTGACTGCGAAGGCCAGATGCCGATCACATCGTCGGTGCCGTCGCCGTCCAGGTCGCCAACCGTCACCTGCGTCGCCGGCGTGGCCATCTTTACCCAGGCGCCGCCGATCGAGTTCCGATAGTACACCCCCTGGCCATCCCAGGTGGCCAGAAGATCATCCCGGCCGTCGCCGTTCATGTCCCCGGCGGCAATGTCCACCGCCGTAGTCGACAACTTGGCCCAGGCACCGGTCTGCGAGTATTTGACCCACACACCGCCCTGGCTCGGCCAGATGCCGATCAGGTCGGCGCTGCCGTCGCCGTCCAGGTCGCCGGAGGTGATCAGTGTCGCCGGCGTGGCCAGCTGGGTCCAGGCCCCGGTCGTGTTGTTGCGCCAGTACACCCCCTGCCCGTCCCAGGTCCCCAGCAGCTCGGGCCGGCCGTCCCCGTTCATGTCCCCGGCCGCGATGTGCCGGGCGGTCGTTGACAGCTTGGCCCAGGCGCCGGTCGCGGAATATTTTACCCACACTCCGCCCTGCCCCGGCCAGATGCCGATCAGGTCATCGATGCCATCGCCATCCAGGTCGCCGGCGGTCACCAATGTCGCCGGAGTGGCCAGCTTCACCCAGGAAGCCGTATCGGAGTTGCGGTAATACACTCCTTGGCCGTCCCAGGTCCCAACAAAATCGTCTTTAATAGAATAGTACTTTTCCAAGACATTTTTAACTGGATTATAGTTGAAATTAACTCCGCGTTGCTTTACTGGACTAGCTAGAGTGGTATTTGTTTCTTCATCGTCACTGAAGCTTGTCCATCGCCAGAAACAGCCCCCTTCTACACTATGTTTTTGCATAAGCAGAAATAAACTTTCAAAGGCTTGTTCCGTACTCCAATTCGCTTCGACCGGAGTGTTTAGTCCCATTTCAACCGCGATGACACGCGCCCCATTGAGGCGCCCGATGGTATCGAATATATACTGCAAAGTCTCGTCTGCCCAAGCGTTAGGGTCCTTGCCAACGCATTCAAGCCATTGGGCTGTCGAGCATTTTCGGTGTTCATAGAAAGAAATAGCATAGGTGCGTTGATCGTTAGGAATTGAAAGATCATCAAATATTCCTTTGAGAATGGCGATTGGACTCCAAAGATGTCCGTCTGTCGCGGACGGGCCTGCGGGTGGTTGGCTCTCAACAAAGTAGTCACCGACGATCGCCTCCGCGGAAAGCTTTCGAAAAGGAATACCCAGAGAGTGAGCATAATTAATAGCCCATTTGACGTACTGGCATGGCAATGCTGTCGGACCAAGCCAAAGTGGAGGCTCCGCCGGAATGCCACAAGCGTCGTTCACTCCATCACCATTTGTGTCTATTTGATGGGTATTACCCTCGAAGAGCACAAGTTCGAATGCCGGATGATCTTTTATGGCATTTAGAATCGCATTAAGCCATGTGGCATTATTTGTAGGCGGTTGTTCTTCCATGTGGGTATTTACTAATCTCAACAGGATTTTTATTCCCTTGCCATTAACGAGATCATAGAAGGCAATAAGATTAGAAATTTCTTTGGAGGTAGGTTGTGGATATTGTAATCCAAGGCTTGGCCCAATATTGCAGGCCGGAGGAAGGAAGGGACCTGGATCCCATGTGGGATCAGAAGCTCGGAGCTCAAACGCAATGGTGTTCACACCCATTTCTCTAATCTTATCTAATTGAAGGGCAACTTCTTCTGCAACTGTGTGTCCTACGAGGGAATCATATTCATTAAAATCCGAAATGACTTGCCCGGACCAGTATCCACTGGCCCAACCTCGCCGTTCAAATTGAACATACAGACCTCGAATTTGCAGCCTTGTAGCATTATTGTTCACGTTGGTCGCCGGCTTGACATCGCCAAAGGTTGCCCGATTTTTATTCCAACCCAGGGTGCTGGTACTGGCGCGGCTCTTAAAGTGATCCAACAGAATGGTATTGGCATCAGGACTGAGAGGATTTACATTCGATTTTTTATAACAATCTTCTCCTTTTTCTGTATCGATTGCCGTATTGGTTACAAAGCCGAATGACAGAATTATCCAGACAATTATCGATAATTTTTTCATTGCCTTCCCCTTCTCCTTATAAGGAATTAGATTATTTTGGAATTTAAAAGTCAAGAAATTTATTTTTTTTTATCAACTTTAACAAAATCTTTAATCACTTTACAAACAGCGCTGGATAGTCGGATAAAAAAGCATGGGATATTTTAATTGGTATTGCTTTCTCTGCTGACCCGGCAGGACTCGAACCTGCAGCCTGCTGATTAGAAGTCAGCTGCCTATGTAGACAGAAAGCGGTGTGATCCAGGCGCGCCCCGGCATTGACAATGTTCCCATTTATGAAATAATGAATTTGGTGGGAAAAAAAGACCGTTGCAAAAACGTTACTTGTAATATGCAAAAACCCAATGTCAATAGCTAAAATAGGTTCTACGGCTAAATTGAAAACCATTGTTATTATTCGTTTGTCCTCACTGGGGGATATCGTGCATACGCTTCCCGCATTCCAGGCGCTGCGCCGGCACTATCCTGATGCTGAGATCAGCTGGATCGCAGAAGCGGCCGGGGCCGCATTATTGGAGAACTTTCCGGGTATAGACCGGATTATTGTCTTCGATCTGAAAGCCCGGAAAGGCTCGATCGCCAGAATAAAATACCTGATCGGCTTTGTACGCCGCTGGCGAGGCCAATTCGATCTGGTTCTGGATTTTCAGGGTTTGATCAAGTCGGCACTGCTTTCCTTTTTGTTGGGCGGCAGTCGATTGGGATTTGCATTCCGCAATGCTCGCGAATCGATGGCAGCGCTTTTTTATTCCCGCCGGGCCGTTTATTTCCCCGAGGAGCGCCATGTTATTTACAAAAACATGCATCTGCTCTCTCTGCTGGGCAACAGTTCCGCTGCCGTCGAATATCCCGTGCAAGAGTGGGTGCCCTCCCGGCAGCTGAGTGAATTTCTCGAACAAAATAATTTGCACGACAAGGGCTGGATCATTCTGAATGTCGGCGGTGGTTGGCCCAGTAAAATTCTCTCTGAAAAACAATGGCTGCAGATAGCCAGCGGCTTAAAAGATGATTACCGGCTGGTGATGCTCTGGGGCAATGAAAAGGAACGGGAAACGGCCGCGGCGGTATCCCGGCAAAGCGGCGTGCAGCTCGCAATATTCATGAATTTCAGCGATCTTATCTATTTCATCAACCATGCGCTGCTGGTCATTTCGGGAGACACTTTGGCCTTGCATCTGGCCGACTTGACCCGCACTCCCGCAGTTGGAATATTCGGGCCGAGTTCACCGCAGCGCAATGGTCCGTTGTTTTCGGAAAGTCGTGCCCTATATCGTCAGCTCACCTGCAGTTTATGTTACCGGCGCAAATGTGATACAATGAGTTGTATACGAGATATTGTGACCGAGGATATCATAGAGGCGGCCAGAAAAATAGATGCGCAACACAACCGAAACGCTGATTAAATACCGTTCTTTTATCGGTATTTTATGCCTGGTTGCCGTCCTGTGGTTGGCCACTCCCAATGCCCGGTCGATCTTCATCGGATTTTTCTTCATGATGATCGGCATGTTCTTCCGGGGCTGGTCTTCAGGCTACATCAATAAAGACAAGGAATTAGCCACCGATGGTCCGTATTCCCTGACCCGAAATCCGCTCTATTTTGGCAACCTGTTCATCGGATCCGGAATCGCCATAGCCAGCAATAATGTGCCCGCGGCGCTGATCTTTCTTGTCTATTATTTTACTTTTTTTACTTTCCTGATCATCGTGGAAAGAAAACGCCTGCGGAAACGTTTCGGCTCACAATACGATAAATGGGCAAAGCAGGCCAATCTTTTTTTCCCGAAAATCAAAAAAATAAAAAAATTCAATTTTAATATCTCTTATTATATGAAAAACAGGGAATACCGGGTGTTGTTCTACTCTCTTTTCGTGATTGCGGTGTTAATCATCAAATTTCTCAAGAAAATCGGCTTTATCGATGGCATAGGCAAGTGAGATTTCTTTTAAAAATCCGTTAAATTGATTTTTAAAGTTAATTTTGCTACTATACGAGTATGACTAAACGCAGGGTGATTTTTTTAGCGAGTTCTATTTTAATCGCCATTATCGGGTTTTTTTGGCTGAACCATCCTGATTTTTCACTCTCTTTTTCAAGCAAACAGTTCCTCCCTGTCGCCCCCGGTTTTCAAATCACAGGCATATCCGAAAAAGGCAATGTCTGGCTGGACAATGATGAAACGCACCCGGTGAATATCAAAACCTTGAATTTCGTTTCTGAAACCCAGCTCAGATCCGACGACCAAACCGCTTGGGAATTCTTTTTTGAAGGTTTCCTTTTTACGGCCCTGCCTGGAAGCGCCATTCATTACACCCCACAGACCCGGGAACTGATCCTGGAAAAAGGGGAATTTTACTGGGACAAAAAACTCGCTGCTCAAAAAGTCGAAATTTCCCTATTCAAGGCAGGCAATATTTTCCGGCTATCCGCATCCGGCCGCATTCGCCTGGGCTTCAGCTCAATTGAGATCTGGAATTTTTCCGGGCAACTCGATTTTGATTACAATGGCAAGTTTTTTCAATTAAAGGGATTGCAGTACCTCGACACAAAAAACGGCAACAAAATACCGCCGGCCAATCTTTTCCCAGCCCCACCTTTTATTTCACCACAAGCGGAAACCATTGCCCTAACCCTTGCCAATGATACCATCATCCAATTCAAATGGAAGAATGTCCAGGGAGCGAGGAATTATCTGCTAAAAATCTATCCTTCAGCCATGCGGGACAATCTTTTGTTGAGCAAAGTGGTGGCTAGCAATTCCACCGTGTTGGACATCATGTCTTTCATTGAATACAGCGAGCTGTACTGGGAAGTGGCAGCTTTCGATACGGCGAAGCAAATCGAATCCGCGCCGGCCAAAATGGGTGTGATCAAGATCAGCAGTTCGCTTTTGAAAAAAGGGCTGTTGCCCCAACCGCCGCAAATCGAGGTAGACTCTTTATCGGTCAGCGGCAATATGGTGCTGATCAAGGGTAGAACCGATCCCAATGCCCAATTGTCCATTGATGGAGTTGCCGTCCAGCTGGCCAGCGAAGGAAAATTTATCCACACCATTTCCTATAGAAGTATCGGGGTTAAGAGCATTGTATTCAGGGCTGTAGCGCCTTCTGGGTTGGAGTCGGTTTTTTTAAAGCAAGTGACCATTTTTGATGAATAGTAACAAAGTGCGGCCGGAATTTTTTTAAGGAGCATGCCCATGGGATTATTGGCAAACATGTACAATTATTTTTCTTCCGATCTGGCTATCGATCTGGGTACGGCCAACACTCTAGTGTATATCCGGGGCCGGGGGATCGTTCTGCGGGAACCTTCCATTGTAGTGGTTGATGACCGAAACGGCAGGATCCAAGCGGTTGGAATGGAAGCCAAAGATATGCTGGGCAAAACTCCGGCCAATATCCGCGCCATAAGGCCCATGAAAGACGGAGTAATCGCCGATTTTGAAACCACTGAAAAAATGCTGCAATATTTCATTAAAAAGACAAGAACCGGGAATCAATTGCTGAAGCCGCGCATCGTGATCGGCATTCCTTCCGAAATCACTCAGGTGGAGCGGCGGGCTGTGCGCGATGCTGCCCTGCGTGCCCGTGCCAATGAAGTTTTTCTTATTGAACAGGCTATGGCCGCGGCCATCGGCGCCGATCTGCCGATCACCGAACCCGGGGGAAATATGATTGTAGATATCGGCGGCGGCACGACGGATGTTGCGGTCATCTCCCTCTCCGGCATCGTGATCTCCAAATCGATCCGCATTGCCAGCAACGAAATGGACGAAGCCATCATTCAATACATCAAAAAGAAATACAACCTGCTGATTGGTGAGAGAACGGCGGAACAGATCAAAATCAAGATCGGGTCTGCTTTTCCCTTGGATGAGCCTTTGGAAATGGAAATCAAGGGCCGGGATCTTACCTACGGGATCCCCAAAACGTTAAATGTCAATGACAGTGAGATCCGTGAAGCGCTGGAAGGGGTTGTGCAAACACTTATTGAAGTGGTGAAAAACACTTTGGAGAAAACCCCGCCGGAACTTGCGGCCGATATTGTCGATCGCGGCATCATCATATGCGGCGGTGGAGCTTTGCTCAAGAACCTTGATAAACGGCTGCGGGAAGAAACATCACTGCCGATCTTTATTGCCGATGACCCGCTGTCTTCAGTGGTTTTGGGAGCAGGGAAAATTCTGGAGAATTTACCGCTTCTGAAAAAAATCGGCAATGCACTATAATCCTGGCAAGAGTGAACTCAGCACTGAAAAAAAATCAGCTGTGCTGGTTCTAATACTTTTTATCAATTTGATCCTGATCTCTTCTCAGATTATTTTAAAAAATCGCCAATCGCTGCTGCAATCGGTGATTGCCAACATGCTCATGCCTCTGCAGATCACGTTTCAAAAATCAACCGATTTTGTCAGTGCCGAGCTGGACCGTTACTTTTTTTTGCGGAATATATTTAAAAAATACCAATTGCTGAAAAAACAATATTTGGACCTGCGGATTCAAATTTACGCGCTGAAGAGCGAGCTCCGCGATTTGAACGTTTTGGCCCAGGTCAAGAAAAATTCCCATAAGTTTGTTCTGGCCACCGTGGTTTCGGTTGACGTGAATTTCCCCTACGCCCAGGTCATGATCGATCAGGGAATGCGCGCCGGTCTGGCGGAAAATGATGTGGTACTTAACACCGATGCCGAATTGGTCGGGAAAATAATCAGGCCGCTGACCGCTTTTTCAGCCCAGGTTCGCCTGATAACCAGTTCCATCGGCGGCACCGGAGCGTATATTGAGAGCAACATGCTGGAAGGTCTGCTCAAGGGCGACAACCGTGCGGAATGCAGTTTCCAATATCTCCTGGCCAACAAGGCGGTGCGCCTTGGTGATACCGTGATCACTTCTGGAACTGATTTGATTTATCCCAATTACCTGCCGATTGGCAGGGTGATCAAGATTGACAAGGATTATTTGACCCAAAGAATTCAGGTAAGGCCTTTTTTTGTAGACAAGCCTCTGAAAAAGCTTATGGTATTGCTGCATGAATAATCGTTTCCGGAATATTCTTCTGGTTGCCTTGGTCATCGGCCAGTTCGTTATTTCCCGTAATTACCATTCATGGCGCTTGAATATTGATCTGCTTTATCTGATCATTTTTTATATTGCCATTAAATCGGGTTTCATATCCAGCGTACTCAGTGCAGCTTTCATTGGTCTTTGTTCCGATTATCTTTCCGGAGGCGTCTTGGGTGCTTTTTCATTTTCACGCACTCTGGCCGCCTTTTTTTTGAATGCCCTGGCCAGATTCCTGGATTTAAAAAAGAACGTGTTCATCTTTTTGCTGATCTTCGTCTCCCTGTTCTTGTCCAATTTGGTGGCCTTTGTTTTTCATGTTCTGATCTTCAATCTCAAAATCACGACCAGTCTCCTTTTCTATCAGCCGCTGACAACCGCTATCGTCGGCACGATCATTTTGGGATTAAAGAAAGTGAAATCCCTTCTGGATGTATCTTAGCAAACGGAAAATCAGTTCCGACTTTGTGAAAAGGGCGGCCATCGTCTCGACTGTTTTTCTGATTGGCACATTTTTTTTTATTTTTGTTGCTTTTTGGAGCATCCAGATCGTTCATAATGAAAAGTACACCCAACTGGCCATCAAAAACATAACTCGCGTTATTGACTTGCCGGCGCCGCGGGGCATGATCGTGGATCGGTTGGGAAGGGTGCTTGCCGAGAACAAGATCAATTTTACCCTGTACCTGGTCCGGGAAAACGTGGAAAAATTGGAAAAAGCCATTGAAAAAGCCAGTTATTTTTCCGGCAAGAGCGTTGCCGACATAGACCAGATCATTGACAAATACAAAAAATACTCCGGTTTTTACCGTATCCCTATCAAAAGCAATCTGCCCAGGGCGACGGTAATTTTTATCCAGAGCCGGAAGGACGAATTTCCTGAATTTGAGATTGGCATGGAACCCAGCCGGACCTATCCGCTGGCCCACTGCGCCGCCCACCTGTTGGGCCATATCTCGGAAATAACCGAAACGGAATTGAATGCAGACAAGTTCGGAATTTATGGTTTTGGGGATCTGGTCGGCCGCAGCGGCATCGAGAATCAATACGAGACGTTTTTGCGGGGAGTGAAAGGCCGTCAGACCGTGATCAAGAATAATGTGGAGAGGATCCAGCGCATCAGTTCTGAAGTCAAGCCCGAAATCGGCGAGACCGTTGTCCTTACCCTGGATTTGCGTTTGCAGGAATTCATTGAAAATCTTCTCGCTAATGAAAGCGGCGCGGTCGGAGTCCTGGACCTGAAAACCGGCGGTGTCCTGGCATTGGTCAGCAAGCCCGATTTCAATCCCGAAATATTTTCCCGGGAAATGGGGCAGGAACAATGGCAGGCGATCAGCAATGATCCGCAAAAACCTCTGCAAAACAAGTTTTTACAGGGGATTTATTCGCCGGGTTCCGTTTTTAAAATCATCATGGCCTTGGCCGGGCTGCAGGAAAAAATCATCTCTCCCAATTCATCGGTTTTTTGCTCGGGCAGCCAGGTTTTTTATGATCGTGTGTTTCACTGCTGGAATCCGGGCGGGCACGGGGCGGTAAACTTCTTTGCCGCCCTGCAGAATTCCTGCAATATTTACTTCTACAATCTGGGCATGAAAATGGACATCGACACCATTGCCAGCTATGCCCGCCTCATGGGCCTGGGAAAAGAAAGCGGTATCGATCTGCCCAATGAAAAAGCCGGGCTCGTGCCCGACAGCGCCTGGAAAATGAATACTTTTAACCAGAGGTGGTTCGCGGGTGAAACCATTTCAGTTTCGATCGGTCACGGCAGCCTAAACGTTACACCTGCGCAAATGCTCAAACTGATCGCCACCGTGGCTTTGCGCGGGCGGATGCCGAAACTGCATCTGCTGCAAAGGATTGAAAAACAGGGAAAAGTCGTCAGGGAATTCACGGCCGGATTTTCCAGGGTTCCCATAGACGAAAAAAATTTCGAGCTGCTCATTGAGGGCCTGTTCCGGGTGGTAAACAGCGAAGGAACCGGACGGGCGGCAAAGATCGATGGTCTGGACATATGCGGCAAAACTGGCACCTCCCAGATCATCGCCAAGGAAAATCCCCGCTACAAACAGTTGACCAAGGAAAAAAAATTCATGCCTCATTCCTGGTTCGTGTCGTTTGCTCCCAGAGTGAACCCGCGTCTGGCCATGGTGGTCCTGGTTGAAAACGGAGGCGATGCCGGTGCGATTGCCGCGCCGCTGGCGGCCCAGATCTACAAAAAATATTTTGAAAATGAAGGACTACTTTAAATATTTCGACAAGTTCACTTTTGTTTTGCTGCTGCTGCTTTCCCTGATCAGCATATTCCTGATTTACAGCGCCGGTTATTCTTCACACGAAACCCATTATCTGAAACAGGCGGTTTGGTTGATTGTTTCCTTGCTGGTTTTTTTTATCGTCTTTGCACTTAAAATCGATTTCATTTTCCGCAATGCCTTCACTGTGTATCTGGCTCTGATTGTCATCCTGGTTATGCAAATTGTTTTGGGCGGCACTGTGGCCAGGACCAAAAGCTGGTTCCGGCTCTGGGGAATCGGTTTCCAGTTTTCCGAATTCGTCAAGATCCCGCTGGCATTGTACCTGGCCAAGATTCTGACCCAGTTCGAAGTGATTGATTGGAAAGCATTTGTCAAATTGGTGGGTGTCATCGTTGCCCCAGTGGTCTTGATCATCCTGCAACCCGATATGGGCGTTTCGTTCATTCTTTGTTCCTTCGTCCCGTTGGTAATCTTGTTGAAAAAAGTAAAGCCTGCCGTGCTGGTGATCTCACTGTTGCTGGTCGTTTTCAGCGGTATTATTGGCTGGTATTCCATTTTGAGACCCTACCAGAGGGATCGCATCATATCCTTTCTGAATCCCTCTGAATACAAAACCTCCACCGGCTATCAAATCATCCAGTCAAAGATCGCCATCGGTTCGGGTGGGCTGAGTGGCAAGGGTTACCTGAAAGGCTCACAGTCGCAATACAAGTTCCTGCCTGCGCGGCATACCGACTTCATCATTTCGCTCATCGGTGAGGAATTCGGTTTCATCAATACCGGCTTGCTGTTTTTTGTTTTCTTCATTTTATTTTACCGTCAATTCAAATTCAATTTTAAAAACGACGAGGAATTTTATTTCATCTTCCTTTTCAACGGTCTGATCCTGTTCCAATTCATAATCAATGTGACCATGGCCATCGGCTTTTTCCCGGTTCTGGGAATATCGCTGCCCTTTGTTTCTTATGGAGGTTCATCGCTGCTCTCCCTCTTCATCGGCGAAGCGATTGTCTTCCGCATTAAAATCAACAATTATCTAACATGAACAGTCGTGAACTATTGGGCCGCTTAAAAAATCCCCAGGCATTCATAGGCAGGGAGATCAACGCCAACCGCCGGGAATTCAAGAGCAGCGATATCAACATTTGCTTGGTTTTTCCTGACACCTACGCCATCGGCATGAGTCATTCCGGGATGAAGATTCTCTATCATTTGCTCAACGGCATGGACGGCGTGCATGCCGAGAGGGCTTTTGTTCCTGAGCCGGAAAATATCGCGATTTTCAATGAAAACAAGGTGCCCTTGTTTTCTCTGGAAAATAAGATACCGCTATCAAGTTTCGACCTGATCGGCTTTTCCCTGCTGAGTGAACTGAATTTCACCAACGTGCTCCAAGTCCTAGAAATGAGCGGCTTGCCCTTGCTTTCCGCCCAACGCCAGGAAGGGGATCCGTGGGTGGCTGCCGGGGGCATTGCCGTGGCCAATCCTGAGCCCCTGCGTGTCTTTATTGATCTTTTCGCGTTTGGTGACGGCGAAGCTATTTTTCCGGATTTGATCGCCGTATTGAAAGCGGCGCGGAGCCAAAAAAAAGACCGGGTCGCGGTGTTAAAGGATTTTGACCGCGTGGAGGGGGTCTATGTCCCCAGCCTGTATGTTTTGAAAAAAGCGGGCCCCTTTATGGTTCCCGACCTCGGCGGCAAAATGATTAAGAAACGGGTATGCCCGGACCTGAACCGTATCCAGGTTGAGCCGGCTGAGATCGTACCCATTTGCGATGTGGTCTTCAACCGTCTGAATGTGGAGATCGCCCGCGGCTGTCCGCAAAATTGCCGTTTCTGCCAAGCCAAATCATATTACGCTCCCTTTCGTTACCGGGAACCCGGATTCACCCTTGATTTCATTAAGGAATCTCTGGCTGCGACCGGTTATGAGTCTTTTTCTCTGGCTTCGCTGAGTTCCGGCGATTATCCCGGCCTGGCGGAACTGCTGCAGCGGATCCCAACGATCGTTCAGCCGGATATTTCCTTTTCCATCCCCTCGCTGCGCCCTTCGACCCTAAGCGATGAAATGCTTTCTATTTTGGCCATGTTCCGCAAAACCGGAATCACCATCGTCCCTGAAGCAGGCAGTGAGCGTCTGCGCCGGGTCATCAATAAAAATGTCACGGATGCCGAGATTTTTCAGGCCCTGGATATTGCCTGGCGGCACCGCTGGCAGAAAATAAAAATGTATTTCATGCTCGGCTTGCCCAGCGAGACCATGGAAGATATTGAAGCTATCGTCCTGCTGTTGGAAAAGATATTGGCCATG
>Ga0268280_1000297_pt1 | contig 45879 bp, 4 predicted proteins | sample saktaG_9_FD_190139 | JGI IMG/M metagenome (GOLD analysis project Ga0268280, IMG submission 190139) | Saline water microbial communities from Sakinaw Lake, British Columbia, Canada - sak_2011_5_24_40m | ecosystem: Environmental > Aquatic > Non-marine Saline and Alkaline > Saline ...
GCTTCAATATCCTTCTTTCCATGAGCAATCCAGGATTTCGTAGTCAGGTCTCCGGAGGAGAGTTGGGCGCTAGTAGGGATAGATTCTGCAGCCAATGCACTGACGCTTTGATAGATAAAAAATACAGCTAATGTCATTGCGAGGAGCCGAAGAGTAAAAATAACCCCGTCATTGCGAGGGCACAAAGTGCCCGAAGCAATCAGATTTTTAGAGATTGCTTCGTCGCTTCGCTCCTCGCAATGACTAATATTGCGGGCTCGCAATGACATATTAAATTTTAAATTTATACAACTCATCCGACTAACGCCCCTTGAGTTACGCCTTTAATAATATATTTCTGCATTACAAGATAAACTATAATAATCGGTAAAGCCGTTATGGTAAGCCCGGCCATAAGTAAGGGATAATTTGTCACAAACTCACCCTGAAATGTCTGCAAAGCTACTTGTAACGGCATAAACTGGCGATTATCAAAAATAATTAAAGCCAGGATATACTCATTCCATACCGCCAGGGCATTAAAAACTACGACTACCGCCAAAACCGGTTTAGATAGCGGCAGGGCAACATGAAACCACAACCCAAATTTAGAACAACCATCAATACGCGCAGCATCTTCTAATTCTTTAGGCATCTTATCAAAGAAAGTCTTAAGCAGAAATATACTTGTGGATAACCCCACGTTAATCATGCAAAGTATATAACCAATCGGAGTGTTTCTTAAATGCAGCTTATTTAATAAAACATATAACGCGACAAAACTTCCCGGTATCGGGATCATCATTGCCGCCATAAACATAATAAACAACCACTTGCTTCCCGGAAAACGTAAACGGCTAAAAGCATAAGCCGCCATGGAAGAAACCATGACAATTCCAAAGACTACCGCCACCGTATAAAATATACTATTAATGAAATTACGGCCAAAACCACCCTCCGCCCAAGCTAAAACATAATTAGCAAAATGAAACTGCCGCGGGATAAGCGAAATATCCTTAAATATCATATCCTGACTTTTAAGGCTTGAAACAATCATCCATAAAAGTGGATAAAGACAAGTAATTGCCACGCTGATAAGAAATAAATGAATTAACGTATTTACAATGATCTTCTTGGTTTTATAATAGAGTGTATTTTTCATTTTCTTAAAACTAACGCTCCTTCTTGGAAAATCTATATTGAATAAACGAAATAACCACCAACACTAAGCCAAAAGTAATCCCTTGCGCGCAAGCATAGCCAAAACGCGATGAGCCGCGCATAGAAGCCAAAATTCTTAATACTGGAACAGAGGTATGCCCGGCAAACTCTCCTCCCACCAAGCTCACAATTAAAACAAATACCTGCATCGTACCTAAAACCGTAAGTATCGCCACTAAAACCACAACCGGTATCATCAACGGAATAGTAATTCTTCTAAATGACTGCCAGGCATTTGCCCCATCAACACGCGCCGCCTCATAAAGTTCGCGGGGGATAGTTTGCAAACCAGCCAAGAATATCAAGAACCCCCAACCAAAACCTTTCCAACAATGTACAATCGCCACGGTAGTCAGAGCAGTTTTCGGATCTGACAACCAGTTATGCGCCAGATTAGATAATCCCATTCCCACTAATGAACGATTAATGATATTTGCTCCATCAATATCATTAATGATAAAACGCCAGGCCATCCCCACCACGACTTCCGATAAAACCGGAGGGATGAAAAAAATCACCCGATAGAAATTCTTCATTTTTATTTCCCGGTCGCAGGCCCAGGCAAGCATAAAAGCCAGGATATTCTGGAAGGTGAGCGCGATCAAAGTAATGTAACTGGCATTCCACATCGCGCGCCACCAATTAACATCCTGCAGAAAAATTTCTTTAAAATTGCCTAACCCCACGAATACCTTGGTAAAAGAAATCCCATCCCACTCAAAAAGCCCCAGTTGAAAAACCCAAATAAAAGGAATGATATAAAATATAGAAAATATCACTACTGCCGGTAAGACAAAAACGTAGTTTTCTAAAGTATCCTTTATTTTCACCCCGCACCTTCCCTTTTATTAATTAATTTTAAAACCCTGCGCCTCCTGACAACTGAATATAAAGAAGGTGCGGGGTTCATCGCGCTCTTTTCTTAGCTAGCTCACGATCCTTAATCTGCTGTACTTCATTCGCTACTTGTTCCGGAGTTTTCTCTCCGATAATAATTGACTGGATACCCCGGTCAAAAGCTTCAATTACCAAAGAAAATTCTGAAACTCCCCAGACATTCGGGTGCGTGGCGTAATCCATGCCGCGAGCAAACTGAGCAAGTATCTCCGGAATCTTAGACAAACTATTTTTATTCGCCGGCAGGTTATTGGTCTCTTGCGCTAAATACGCCTGTTGATCTTGATCCGTTAACCAAGCTAAAAACTTCACTGCTTCTTCCTTATTTTTGGAACGCGCATTAACCATAAAAGAGGAACCTGCGCCCCCCCAGATCGCCATCGGGAAATTGTCCGTTGCTTCCGGAGGAAGCATGGCTCCATATTCCAGGCTCGAATTCATCCCTTTATAAACATTCACACACCATGAACCATTAAAAGCAAATACTGCTTTTTCATTAGCAAAAAGCTGCTCGGCGGATTTATTGATCATCGTTACCAACCCCTGAGCCAGAACACCCGAATCTTTCATCTGCTTAAAAATAGCAAATACTTTAATCCAATCCGGGTCAGTATAAGGAACTTCACCTTTTATCGTCGCTAATACTTTATCTTTTCCCATGATATTAAAAGCGTAGTTATTCGCCAGGCAATCAATCATCCAAACCTCGCCCCACCCGGAAACTAAACCCTGCATTCCGGCAGCTTGGATTTTAGTACCAACATCTAAAAACTCTACAAGAGTTTTAGGTGGACGATTGGGATTCAAACCCAATTGCGCCAGGAGTTTTTTATTATAAACCATTTGAATGGTCATAATATCAATCGGCACTCCAAATATGCCCGGATTAATTCCATAGCTATTACCCAGGGCAAACTCATTCACTGCTAAAGCCTTGGGAAAGAATTTATTTTTCCAAATACTATTATTAGCTTCCATATACGAAGTGATATCCAAAATATGGCCGGCCTTAATGAAAGCGGCAAAATCTCTCTTTTCTCCTAAAATACCGAAGACATCCGGAAGATTTGTCCCTTGCGCCGCAGCGCGGATCTTCTGTGAATAGGCATCTGAGGGGGCATAAAGTTCGAAGTTTACTATTATGCCAGTTAAACTTTCATATTTTTTAGCTAACACCTGAAAGGCAGGGTCTCTGTCCGTCATCCAATGCCAGACGGTAATGGTGGGCTTTGCATCAATCTTTTGTCCTGAACAACCTAAAACTGAGAATAACGCGAAAATACACAAAACTGCGCTTCTAATCAACATCCTCATACTCCTTCCATTGATGATCGCGGGATTTTACCCTGGGGATAGGTTATAAAAAGACGTAATGTTAAAATTTAACATATTTTAACCTGTTGGTCAAGGTTTTTTGTTTTAAAAAATCATTAAAAAATCAAGACCTAAGAACCCGGGAGATACCCATTAAATCCGCTTTCTCTAAATTTATACCACTATGGTATTCATTCACTCCTTGTAATCTTGACCAAACTACCTCTCCTCTTAAATAAAGCGGCTCTCCCTTATCGGGGATTTTTAACCACATTTCAAGAGGAGTTTTCGGTTCAAATCGCTGACCTGCCACTAATCTTATCCCTTTAGCGCTTAAATCTCGAGTCTGGGCCTGGCCTTCAGTCCCGGAATTAAGGTTTAAAAAACTTAACGATAGATGCTTTTCAAACCTCTCAAATATCCTGTGGTCTTCCAAATTTTCATCTCCTTTTTGTTGATTAATATCACTTTCAATACCCTTCCACCATTGTTTATCCATCTGTTCGTGAAAATTACTGCGCGTAAATTGGTATAGCTTCTCCTTGCAAGGATCGTTGATTTTAGTAAAGTATAACCCATAGACATTATTTCCATCAATAATCTTATGCCAGACAACCCAGGCTTCCAGGTTATCCAGGAGGCAATCCTCGGAAAGGACCAGGCTTAACTTTACGTACGAATCAACCTCTATTTTCTGAGGCAGACAAACCCTTAATCCTCTTAGAGTTATATCATAAATAAGACAATTAGTAAAGTCTTTCGTTATATCAGATCCCGCAGCCTCAAGCTTTATCTTTGCCTGCCAGTTCGCCCGCCACCTGATTGCCTGCCTATGGTCTTGCATATTTATACCTCAAGAAATTCTTTATATACCGGTCATCCAATATCTCTAAATGTAAAATTTTACTGCTGCCCCTTCCACCTACGCAAGCTCCCAGCAGGGACATTTCTGGAACCAATCGAGGGACGTTTCTGAAGTTAATCAGAGAAGTGTCCCCACTAAACGCCTGTGCCGTAGGCGTCTTTGCCTGCGGCGAAAGCGGTGAGGCGCTACGTACCCGATATTTAATTTCATCTGAATCGATTATTTTTTTTAACTTTTTTGTCAATCTTTCAGAAATTTGCTGAATGCACTGAGGAGATACTCCATAAACTTTTGCTATACTTGACTGTGTTTTATTATCAAGCAACCGCGACAAAATATCATTATCCCTTTCTGAAATCTCTAATTTCAAATATTCAATAGCCTCAAATAGTCTTGCGCGTAAATCAGCGTCGCCTGATATTATTTCAAATACATCTGTTTTATCAGGGATTAAATTGATTAGGTCTTTGCTTGAAGATTCACTAGAGTTATAATTAAAAATTAATTCTTTTTTCTGTAAATTTAATATTCTTTTTACTTCAGCTAATAAAGCCGCGTCAATCCATTGCATCGCAACTGTGCTAAACCGAATTCCTCTCTCAGGCTCAAAAACTTCTACCGCTCGAGCAAGACCGCCTGCTCTGTCACTGCGACCATAAATACCTGTCTGAATTAAATCATCTCTTTCGTTAATAAAACTGGCCCATTTTTCTATTACTCGAGATATAACCAAGGGTACATTTGTAACTATTAATGTATCTTTCGCAGCCCGATTGCCATTCTGTACTTCTTCAGCCAATGCATTTATCTCTTTATCGTTTAAAACCCTTCCGTATCCAATAACACCATTGTGTTTAACTAAATCAGGAACAATTGTTTTAACTATTTCCCAATCTTCATACTTTGGTTCCCAAATATCTTTGCACCTTATAATAGGTTCATATCCCATGCTCCTGATAAAATTAGGCCAACCTCCATATTCCTTGTAAACAGCCGTTATCATACTGCTATATCCAGCATTAAACCAATTAGAAGAGTTTCTGGGATCTTTAACATCGGATGGCGGATTCTTCAGCATTTCCTCGCATCTTGCTTTCGTCCACGTCTTTTCTCTTTCCGATTCCGCCTTCTCGGCAGATTCAACTTTATATCTGCCCCCTCGCGCCAGCGGCGAGGCGGCAACACTTCCTGAATTTGTTTTATCCAGAAGAGAAACAATAAACTTCTCTAGTCTTTCTAACCTTGTAGAAAATCCTAACTCTCCTACATTAACATTTAGCTTCTTAAGCGCAGAGACTGATTCCCAAGGATTATAGCTTGCTTTGTAGGAAAGCTTCACCCCTATTACATCGCATGGGTCTTGTTCTGCTAAAGTGTATTTTTTTGCTGAATGTTTTGCTAAATAGTTACCAAAAATAAAAAACCCTAGAGCAAAAAATAATCCTATAAGTAGAGTGGCCAAAGGACCTTTGAAGAGTATCAATAATAAAGGCATAGGAATAAAATAAAGAAGGATTTCTGGAAATACCCCGATTATAATACTCTTAATAAGCCCCATAGGCTTAATAATAATATGCCCTATTTCATGGCCAACGATGAAAGCAAGTTCACTATCAGTAAACGTATTAACCCAATGATCGCCTACATATATGACTTTTGCAACTTTATCTATGATAACTCTCCTACTGCCCCATATTGCTTTAAAAACAAACACATCATCTTTTAATGTATCCGGATATTCTTTCTGCGCCAAAGCAACAACCTTATTACCAAGCGTGGTTAATCTTTCTGAGTCTATAAAAATGCCTGGAATTCTATGTTGTGTATTGAAAGCTAGCGACGAGGCGGCGGTAAACGTCAAGAAGTCTCCTTGATACTGTTCCCATCTACAATTTACTTCCTTAACACCATCCCTCTTACTCAAATTCTCAATAAAGAGTTTGGTGTCTTCTTCTCCTCCTTCTACTACCAACTTAACTGTTCCATTGGGAAGATTTTTCACATATCCCGTAATGTTGCTATGGCCGGCCAACACTGAAGCAAACCCACGATATCCCACTCCCTGCACCTCTCCGCTGACAATGATCTCGGCGCGGCTCGGTTTGCCTCTCATTATCTGCTCACGTTTTTCTAACCATTCCTTTTCCCAAACCATCAGCAACTCTTGGTTAACTGAAGGATTATTCTTAACCGCTCCTCGTAATTGGTAATCGCCAGTCATATATAAATAGTGAATATCTTCTAGGGTATTGCGCGGATTTTTCCCTGCTTCTGAACGTATCCAGCACAAAGGATCTTTTTCTTTGCTTAGCCGAGATAATGCGCTTAGAATATGCGGCAATATTCCTCCACTCTCTGCCAAAGCCATCAGTAACCAGACATTACCTTCACTCAAAACCTTTATCTGAATATGCTCCGGCAAGTTTCGATTCAACATCAGCTTTTCTTTTATGTAATCCACTGCAGTATTATAGATTTCATCAAATAGAAGTTCTGGAAGATAAGGGTCTAAAGCTGCAAATTCCTGTATAGTCTCGTTATGGCTTCTTGCAGCCTGGTGAAGCATATTATGGTAAAATTCTGTGCCTATCATCCCACGTAGAGTATCTATTATTTCATGATTTAGTTTATAATTATGTTGAGAGGCTCTGTGCACGAAAAATATCGCTTTTTCACCTTTTTCTTTTCCTATCCACCTGCGCAGCAGCCCGATTATGCTTGTTATACGAATACGTTCGGCGATACTAGACACATCTCTCCACGAATCTGCATTTTCGGCTTTATCGAATTGTATTAGCTTCCACATAGATAGAAAGTTAAATTTAACCGCCCATAAAATCTTTAGCCATAATAAAGATGGCGAGTTAACAGATATCAGCGGCGAGGCGGCAACGATCTTCTGCCATGCCTCCATGGCCCATCCATGGCCTTGAGATTGGCTTAATAAAGACTCGATATCGGGCCCGATTTCACTCTTACGTTTTGAGCGTATCAACTGCTTAGTATTGAGTAGCCAACGAAAACCGCCATCCACTAATTGAGAAGAAAGCCCATCTATATAGCCTTTTTCTTCGCTATAAGGATTAATAATTAGAAATCTCCCCGGTTTAATCCACTGGGTGATAATGGGCAGATATTCGTGGTAAAATAACCCCGGGAGCTCGCAAGCTTTCTGATAAAAAGCATCTAACTTTCCGGATAATTCATAATTCAGTTCAGGGCTTGGAGAGATACCATTATGCTGGACGAACACAATCTCGATCTTATCGTGAATACCCGGAAGAACAAAAGATAGCACAGCTCTTCCCTTTTTATCCGCATAAATATCGTTGATCTGCTCTTTTCTTATGCCCATAGCCTGAAGTTCTTGAATAATAAAGTATTCTCTACCGTTAATGAAATCTTCTCTACAATTGTATCCCTGGGAATATTTATTTTTAAAATACGCTGATTGATCATCAAGCGGTTGCCAAGCGTCATACTGGCTTATCAAATTCGCCAGAGCAATTTTAGAAGTATCGATAAAATATCCCAATGTGAAATGAGTGGCTGACCAGGGATTGCCAATATCAAAGCCCGCGAAATTTGAAACAATAGTAAATGGCTCAAACAACGGATTGACAATATCGCATATAGCTTTATTGCCTAGAATAATAGGTTTTGAAATTATCTCATAGTGATCAAGGTGGGCTTCCGGCAAAACCGCCAGCGGCGAGGATGCAATTCCCAGGGTTTTAGATACTAAAAATGCCTCTTCCACAATTTTAATAATCTCAGCGTAAGGATTTTCATTCGGATTAAAACCATAAGGCGCTCTCCGATTTTGAAAGAATTTTATACATATTTCTTCTAAGTTTAATTCTTTTCCCAGCGCTGGATTCAAAGGAGCATAGAATTTAATATGAGAGACTATGCAATCTCTTTCTTTATTCATTTCCCATAAATCCCTCAATAGATAATCAAGAAGCCTACGAAAGAAATCCACACTCACAGACTCTCTTCTGATTCTTACTCCGGATAATTCCTGTAAATCTCTTACTAAAGACAACAATCTTAAGTAATCGGGATCATTGATTTTGGTTTGAGAAAATATTTTCATTAATTCTTCTAGATAACTTCCATTAATCTTTTTGAACGCTTCCGGATAAACAGAAATAATATCCTGGAGTGCTCCTATTGGCCATAGCAGATGAAAAGGTTTGCCTGGAAGAGGATAAAAATAAGACTTTAAATCGGAAAGAGCCTTTTTGGTCAAAATAGAAGGCTTAAGAGAAATAAAGAGTTTAAAACATTGGTGAGCGGCTGGAGTCATACTTTCTTTATCAAACATTAACGGTATAAGTTCGCTTAAATGTTTTCTCTTAATAAGGCTACACGCTACTTGCGGCTGTAAAGGCATAAGTATTTCCAGATAATTTACGATATAGCTCAGCTCGGAAGCATAATCTTTATTTTTGAAGTTTGCTGGAGTTAGTTTCTTTACCATAGGCCTCAAGAAAACAGCAGTAACGGCAATCGGATTTAAAGGAGCAAGTTTTCTCAAAAGATCATGTGAGGTGTCAATCGACCTTTGATGCTTTCCTTTTCTTAGATTAATGGATTTTTGCAGCACCTTTGTGGTAATCGCCAACGGCTGGATTGGAGCCAATATCAGAACGCTATTGTAGAAAATGAATGAACGCTCCTCTTTTCTTACTCGCGCCAATAATTGCAGTAATAATGTCTCGCTGATAACTTCTTGAAAAACCCTATAATTCAATTCAACATATAAACTAAGGCAATCGAGCGAATAACGCCCTGGTTCTTTAATCAAAAACTGAATAATTTCTTCAACCCGACTTTTGGTAATTGCCTGTTTCGCGACATCCTTTATCTGCCGAGGGACTCTTTTGATGAGTTTTAATGAAGCAAAAGCAAAATCTCTTAAATCCTGGTCCGGGCAAATGATTAAATCTAATAACCTATTAAACCTATCTCTATCGACAGTAATAGGCAATTTATCAAGAGGAATTAACGTTTTGCCGTCTTCAATAGGTGAGCTTACCGAACCCCTACGCGCCTGCGCCATAGGCGCATTCGCCTGCTGCGAAAGCGGCGAGGCGCTGCTGTATTTTACGTTCCTGTACTCAAGGCTCTTCTGAACAATTTCCGGTAAGCTAATATACTTACCCAGCTCTTCCAATACCACTTCTATATATTTAAATTCTTCTTCGCTGCCGGTATTAATAAACCACCTTAACACTTCTAATGCCCTATCCATATCAGGAGCTTTACGGAGATTATCAATGATTTGATAAGCCCCTGCCTCTCCTGCCATACCCTTAAGAACAAGATTATATAATCCCTGTTCTTCTAACGACACTCTAGCAAACTCTTTGATCCTATTCGTTAGTATTAACTCGAGGCTTTCCAGCCCTAGATCTGAAATCTTTTTCTTTGTCATGTGTTTCCAGATTTTAACTGTTTTTAAAAAAATCAGCAGAGCCTCAAAGGAAACAGGCAAGATGCCTCCTGCCTTAAAAAGTTCACTCTTTAACTTTTCAACTTCATCTAATTTTACAGATTCATCAAAGGCCTTGCCTGCCAAACTTCTTACAACTGGATCTTGCGGAAGAATAAATAAAGGAAGTTTCAAATCGCCTTTCTTATACAAATTAAGTTTATAAAATCTGACTAACTTGGGGTTAATTTCCCCTTGCTTATAATCTTCATAAAGCTCAGAGCCCAGCCTTATTTGCGCGTAAGGATAAATTATCACCTGTATCCCTTTGCTAATATAATTGCTTACAATTGAAATAAATTTATACAATTCAATCTCGGTCATAGTATACCAAAACATAATGAAGGTTGCGCGGGTCCAAAATCCATCTTCTTTAGACCTTAAAGGAGCGCCGATAAATCGCGAAAACATTGCTTCAGAAGAATGCTTTGGCAATTTTTTCATATCTATGAGTATTCTTTGATTGGGGTTTTCTATACCCATAAGTACAATCCAATGGCCGTTTGCTTTTAAGAATTCAATATCCTGCTTTGATAAAGAAGAAAAATTTAAGGGGAAAGTATTAAAATAGTACGCCTTGTATTTCTGGGAAGCGGCAGTTAAAGCTTTGACAGCATCCTGCCATCCTTTTATCAGGAAATCATCATCGCAACCTGCCATAATCTGCGCGGTAGATAAAACCGGGTCTTTTTCTATATTAAGAATTAGGCCAGTTAAAATTTCGGAAGGGATAAATTTCTGAGGTAAACCGGAGTGCGTATAGGGACAATAAATGCAGCCTCTCTGGCAAACTCCATCAGTAAAGAATAAACGCAACAACCTTCTTGAGAATATTGCGTCACGGAAATGCAGACTGGAAACAGGAGGAGCTTTATTCCAATACGTTTTGTATTTAATTTCCCCGGGATAAAATGAACCTATAAGCTCTAATCGACTGCCCTCAGCTGGTTGCTTAAAAGTAAAGTTTACCCTGCCTGCTGAATCTCGGTAATAATTATTAGGCTCAGCGGATATAATTTTGATCTTGTCTTCTTTAGAAGCAGAACCGCGTAATTTCTCTATTAATTTTTCAATAGCAAAACCGCCTCCCCGGATAGTGTTAAAATCTAAACAAGGAATGATTTCTAACAAATCCTCTTTCATAGAAGAAGCAATTCTACCGCCAACGGTAATTAAAGGAGCTACGAGCGGATTGTTTTTTGCAGCTTTTCTTAAAATCACGTCTATTTCTCGGATAACATCTAAGTCCTGCTGATTTACAACATCCGACAAATGGGTAGAAATTATTTTCGTTTCAGGAAAAAGTAAAGGAAGAAGCATTTCGCTAAGTGGTTTATCCTGAGTATTTAAATCAACTAAGTATGAGCGGATTCCTTTATCCTTTAAATAAGCGCAAGTCCGCGCCAAAGAAGTGGGAGGAACTATGTTGTATAATGCCCCATACCTGTCTCCGAAAGGCTCAACCACGGCAGGATTTATAAAGATTATCTCTGCCGGCGCAGGCACTTTTTTGTTATCCTGCGCCGTAGGCGCATCCGCCTTTAGCGAAAGCGGCGAGGCGACACCATTATCTCTTTGAGTTTCGAAATTAAGCATATTCAGATTATTTTCTATAAATCTCTCAACCAGTACATTTTCTCCGTCACTAAGCCGAAGTCGTATCTTATAGATACCGCGAAGAATGAGTTCTTGTTGGTATTTGGTAAAATACGGCATAGCTTCAATGATTCTTACTAATAATTGCTCTCTACGCTGCAGGCCTTCTTCGCTCAATTCAAGAAAGAGCATACCTGCCCATACATCGTAAGCCCTCAACCACTCATCAACGGCTACAACCGCTTCAAACAAATCAAACCATACTTGCTCAAATGCGCTTACTTTAAAACCCAAAGAAATAAGATCTTCAAGAATATCGGCAGTCAAGCCCTGGCAGTAAGGCAACCTGTCCTCTTCCTGGCCTGACAAGACTGCCTGAAAAAATTTTAACCAGAGCTGCTTTTTTTGCTCTTTCTCTTCATCTGACCTCAAAGAGGGAAAATGCTCGAAGCCAAACTTACGTGCTTCATTCCAATTCTTATCCTTAATAAGCTGCTCCCATTCCACAAAAGCATGCCTAATGCGCATTTTATGAGCAAGCGGCGAGGCGACAGCTGATAAGACGGAATTGGCCGAAGTAAATATTTCTCCCAGCTTAATCAATTTATGCGGGCTATCAGACTTGTCGTTCTCCTGAATAACTTCCGGAAATAGATTATGCAAAGCTTTATTCCAATCACCCCACGGATGGTAGCCTTCATAGAAAGAGGGATCGTTTATATTACCAGGAGCCATTTTTGCTACCATAAAGCCAAAATAGTTCTCCGCTCCAATAAAAAAATTAGAGGTAGTATGACGATAAGAAGTTTTAGTGTATAAGCGTTGCCCCCTGCCTAATGGCACAATGGTATTATCAATAATCCTTAATTTATCAAAATTAATCCCATTATTAAGCAACTCCTTATATAATAATTTCCATTGTTGTGCCTGAAGATCCATTATAGATTTCAATAAAGCAGATGGGCCAGAGTCACCATGAGCATCCGCAAAAGAAATAACCGTAAGAACTGATTTGAGCGCAATAATAATATCCTGAGTGAGTTTAAAATGATTATCTAAAAACTGCGCCAACCTGACATCATTGCGTTGCTGAAGAATATCTTTTAAAACAGGCGAAAGAAGGTTAAATGAAAGTATTGCCTCCCTTAGCAATCCTTTTTTTATTATTTTTCCGACACTCTCTTTTACTCTTTCTTGTATTTTGCCGCTTGTCAAAGGCAGGCCCTTTGTAAAAAATACCTCCAGCTCAATTCCATTGGCACTTAATAATTCCAGAATAACGTCGCAATGCGGATGCAATAAAGGATCATTATCATAATCAATTCTTAGGCTTCGAACTCTCCCGCTTAAAAAAGATAGAATTTTGTCTATCGCGTTAAGCTTCATGTGAGTAATTTTGTTCGGTGAATCAAACAAGCAATGAAGACACTGGTGAGGACAACCGCGACTTACCCGCAGTATAAGTGTCCCCCTACCAAAAAAGATATTACTGATAAAGTTCTTAAATTTGTCGCTTAGCTCCAGCGGTGAGGCGCCGATGTTTGCCTGCTTGACTAATCTATACTCCCCTCTGAAATAAAATTTTGCCTTTTCCTGGTAATCTATTTTTAATCCTTCAGGTATAAGTGCGACGCCCATAGAATTTAAACTTATCAAAGTTGCCCCCAAAGGAGATAATCTAAACTGTATTTGATGTAATATTTGCTCTAGAATATCGCCATCCATCTCTATATCTTTGTCTTTATCTTCAACTGATCCCCATATAGCATTTGGCGCGTTAAATATGATTAAATCGTATTCTGAACCTAAAGTTTCAAATTCCTTGCCCTCCATTACAAGATTAGCTGTAATCTTATCTTTTTCCGACAATCTCCCGGAAAACGCTAACTGAAAATTAAAGTTACTAAGTTCCACTGCCTCTCTTTGGATGTCAATTGCTTCAAGCTCAACAGTAAACCCATGTTTCTTTGCCTCATGAAAAGCTGCCATTGAATCAATTCCGCTTCCGGTGCCAATTACTAGTATACGGATATGCCTGTCTCTTGCAGCAAATCCCTTTAGTAATTCCTCAGTTTGTTTTCTTACAAAATTTGCGAATTTAATAGAAGGGATATGAACTTTACCGCTTTTCTCAAAAGCTATAACTTCTATACCAGTAAGGGCTTTTAGTGAATCAGCTAATTCTTTATAGTTTACTCCCGCATAAGAATAATTTATATATCCTCTTTCCAGAATTTTTCGGATAGCAGAAATTTTATCCAGCGGCGAAGCAGCGCTCTTTGGATTATCTAAAAGGCTCCAGCGGTAAATAATTTCACGGATAATAATCTTGTATTGAATTGCCCTTTCGAGATATTTTAAGTATTTCGCTCCGTCCTGCTGATAATCACGCTGAGCCATGCATTCTTCCGACCACGGATTCTTTAAATAACGAAAGAATTCAGATAAACTTTCGCTCATTTCATCCAATAGCTTTATTATAGAATATGATTCCTGGATATTAGTCAAAAGCCAAATCTTTTCCGCTTCCTCTTCAATGCATTTGTTGCTTAATCGGCTAATCCTATCAGTTTCTCTTTGCTCATTCTCCGAAGAAAAAATCCAGTCTTTTCTATTTAATAAACTTCTTACAAAATCCCAAAAGAATATTTCTCTAGGTCGACATCCATCTCTATTCCAAATAAACATTACACCTGGCACTTCTTTTTCCAGGAATAGTTTAATTACTTTACCAAACGATTCTCCTTTGCTATTACGTAATAACTGCTGCTGAGTCAGCGGCGAAGCGGCGTCTTCAGCCCACCACGGCCATGATTCAAAGATAGGTTCACCTAAAGAGAAAATTCTATTCAATGCGTTCGCTAAACTCAAGGCGATAAAATCGCTTTGTGCCGGAGGGCTAAAATCAATGTCCGTATCCAGGCCATCGTTAATGGAGCGCGCGAAATTAACCGCAAATAGGTTTTTTACTTTTTGCCCAAGGATAGAAATAACAAACTCGACTTCTTTTTGGATATCATCTTCTAAGCGTTTCACGCGCCTGCCTTTAGCAAATACATCGAAACAGACGGTAATTCCTATTGGCGCTTCAAAAACAGGCAGCTGCTCAAGATCTCTAAACCGCAGCACGCGCGAATCATAATACCAGCCTGTCCAATCATCGCCATCAAACCGCTCATAAAGCCACCAGGGATTTTTTACTTTCTTAGTTACAACCAAATATCCTAGCCAACTGCCGATATCCACTTTTGATCCCAAATGCCATAAATCGTTATCCTGATGACTGTCGACAACAAGAACACAAATCTCATGAGCACCTTCTAATTTTTCAAACCAAAATGCAAAATCATTATGGCTAATGCAGTCCAAAATAGGCACGTTACTGTTACGAAAACCGACTAACCTATTTTTTAGGTGTAGCATTGAAGGCGTGATGATCGATGGTCCATTATCTTTAATCAGCGGCGAGGCGCTCTTGCCAACTGATTCAAACACATAATAGTATCTTTCCCATCCCTCGGGCAGGTCTTCAAAAAACCGCCGCCTTAAGGGCTGATTACTTATCGGTACCCTACCAGCTATTTCTTTAAGAAGATTACTACCTTGCGAGATATTAGAAATGTAATTTGCGGTCTCCGGGGTATCGTCAAAAAAGATTCTCCCTGATAACACTCTTACGGCCTCTTCAAATAGTTTTTCCTTATCATAATCGCTAAAGCCATACGTAGCGCCATCAAGCATGACAACAGCGTCCGCGCATTTATCCGGCAATGGAATCCCTCCGTGCCCATAACGCGCATCTGCCCATATGTATTGGAGTTTATCTGTGGCAATTCCGAATCGATTAGCATTGCTAATTCCAACGACAAGGTTGTCAATACATAAATCAAGCCCATAAATTTTTGCCTCAATACCCAATTTCTGGAACATCCTTGCCATATTAATATCTTCTATTCCTGTAGCACAACACAGATCTAATACTATAATTTGATTCTTTCCCGAGGTTCCATTATGAATTTGTTTTCCTGCTAGATAATGCGCTATCTCATATCTAAAAAGGGGAAGATTTGAATGTAAAATGTCATTTTCTAGACTGCGATTATATATATAGCCGTTAGCACCGTTGGACGGGTAAGCATTTGCATCAAACCCAGCCAATTCTATGTTATAGCCAAGAGACAATATTGAGTTTAGATGGGGAGCAGAAATACCTGTTAATATTAACATCGCATAAGCCGTGCTATTAACACTCAATTCGCTCGTCTGCCCTCTTTGTATCTTTTGAAGAAAATCGATGGTGGCAGCTTCCTTTTCTTGAACATTCAGGAAACCATACAGATACCTGAGAGCGCGATGATAAAAAGACGTTAAATATTCAAAGCTATAATCTTTAGAAAATCTAGTTGTAGAAATAAAATCAAAAACAGCAGCTACAAAACAAGACGCTTCAAATTCAGTATATTGTCTCCCCATTCCTCGGGTAACTACCCCAAGCGGCGAGGCGGAATTTTTTTCGGATTTAAGGCTACTTTTCGACTTCGTAATCTTTTCCGGATATCCAGAGATCACAGGTAGTAATCCCCATGAAAAAATATTATTCAACATATGTAAGATAATTGGAGCAAACAAAGAATTAGTTTTCCAGTATACATATCCATATATTAACCCGCTAAAGAATGCCGGATGCATAATCCCCCGTTTAATAAAATGCGGCAGCCAAAAAATAATACTGCTAATAATCAAAGCCACTGCTATGCCTATAGGGATTCCCCAAACAACGCCCTGCATCCCTATTAAATCTGCTCCGCTGCAGAAAAGATTAAAGATTGCGGCGCGGAATACAAGTTCTTCAAACATCGGGCCGCTAAATGCCTTTTCAATAATTAAATCTTTTCTGCTCTTAAAACGGGTAAATTCCGATTCTACTTCTGCTTTGTTTTCTACAGATAAATCCACATTTTTAGATAATTTATTCATCAACAAGAAACTAAGTAGTCCACATGCCAACTTTATGGGCAGAAATAGCATCAGGAATACTTTAACCGGATAATATATAACATTGGATAAGTTCCCATAGTTAAGGTAAAACAAACCGGATAATATTGCCAAATAAGCGTATCTTTCCAGCCTTAAGAAGTTTCGAAGTTGGATTTTGACCGGCGAGGCGCTACGTTGAGGCATAGTGTTTAAAGCACAAAGCTCTTGGCTGACCGCGATTAACTCGCGCAGCATCCCTATAAATTCATCATGCCTGGCTAAAACCCCAAAATGCTTTTCATGCTCGCCTGCTCCCAGCAGTTCTTTTATTAATTCATCTACTCTAAATCTAGCCAAGGGGATTAATTCTGCTGTATCGCGGCCTTCATTACTAACCCTTACACAAATCCATCCTGAATCCGCCAACTTACGGTTCAAAACATCTAGTTCAACAAGGTCTAAACCAGTCAATGGCTTGCTTATTTTACTCAAATCCTCTTGTGTAATATTGTCCTTGGAAAATTTGCGTGCGGCTTCTCGTATTGCCCAAAAAACAGCGAATTTTTTCTTGCCTTCCCATGCCTTATTTTCATCTACGAACCGCCTTACCGCAGCAATAAATTCCTCAAGTGAAGAAGTAGGCCATAAATTAATGGAAAGGATAGCTAGTGAAATCTCGGTGCCGATTTTAACCTGTATAGCGTCTAATCTGCGCAATAAAACTTCCTGTTGCTCCAGCGGTGAGGCGCCTTTTGCTCGCGTCGCGACCCAGGCAGAATATTTTCCCCAATGAATCAATGTTTCATCAATCTGAAAACCATGCTCGGTAATAATGGTAGATTGATGTTCCTTCATTAATGTAAAACCGTATTTTTCATCTGCTTCGTAACCGCCGCCAATAAAAATAGTTGCTTCCGGAAAAGCGTAAAGTAATGCCATGCTCTGGGCGTTTGAAACATTATAATTATACCCTGAACCAAAATTAGAGACTACGGCGGTTTTCCTATATAAATCGTGCGTTCTAAGGCTTTTAATTACTGCACTGGTATCTTGCAAGTCCAAACAGTGAAGCCTATAATGCCTACCTTCTACCAAGCCATTATATCTCAACTGATTTTTGGCAATATTCAGTTCATCTTTATCTTTTTCAATTAAATCAACGCAAGAATCAAGCCTTGATGCGATCAATGGCAATTCACCTCTTCCTGAGCCACAATCAATTATTCTCATCTCCCTTACAGTGTTAATCATTGCAATGGCTAACAAAGATGTATGTGTCCCATAGTTAACAAACATTCTATGTAAACCGGGATTTATTAATTTTATGACTTTGGTCGCTAAAAAATTTTTCATACTCTTATCTAATTTTTTGTTGTAAAATAACGCCGATACTATCTCGCCATCCATAAAAATAATGTCCTCAAACCGGATAACTCCCGTATAATAACTGGAGGGCCTGCCGGGGATTACATCTCCTTTAACCATTACCCATTCCCTCTGGCATTGATTTCGCCCATACTTGTATGTTCGATAGGTAAAGTGAGTACTTAAACCTAGATTTTCTAATTCTTTAATGATTGTGTGGGTTGTAGGCGCCTTACAAAGCTCCAGCGGCGAGGCGCTGCGCCTTCTTAAATCAACAACCGAACCATAAGGGTAATCTTTAAATCTAAATGATTCAATTTCGTGATCTGTTATGATCCCTGGGCCGCGCGCATGCTCCTGCCTTAATTCTCTGAGGTACGCGGCAAACAATTTCATCTTCGCAGACCATTCTTCTTTTGATTTAGTATAACGCAAGCCCCATCCTTGCAGAAGGCTATCCGGATTATCAACTTCTATATAATGCGTCTTGTCTTCTGTGGCTAAATAACCGCCTTCTTTTACGCTAGAGGCAAGCTTATATAAGAATTTATGGTAGTGTCTGGCTATAGCAAATCCGGCCTTTTGATAATATATGTCTATGCCTCTATTTAACGCAGCATTCAGGATTGGCGTATATGAAGCCTTGTCCGTGATATCCACGGTGATATAGTCGATGGAATAACCCTTAGCTTCTTTTCCTTTATACGCCCAATCAAACGTAATGTTAATCTGGCTAGCCCCCTGCTTATCCAATCTTATATTTTTTGCGCCCCATGAATTAAATTTATCCACACCCATACACTTTAAATCAGCAATAATTTTATATTCAATCAGAAGCATCTGATTTCTACCAGACCTCCCTAACCCGAACTTCCAGGTTTCCGCAAGATAATTCTTGATCAATATATCTTGCAATATACTATCCCAATTTCTTAACGCATCTTTCAATACTTTAAATTCTATTTCAGAAGTATCTACAAAACATGATCTCGGTGCATTCATACCAAGCAAGAACCGCGATATAGTTGCTCCGGCTCCGGAGTTAACGGCAACGACATCTTTATCAAAAGTATTTATGACTTCTTTCATTGCCATATCAAATCCAATAAAAAGAGGATGGAATAATCCATTTTGGATCGGCCGTATATCAAGCCCCAATGCATTGCTAATTTCGACTAACTCATCCCTCTCCTGCGTATTAATGAGCCTTCTGACTAATTCTTGCGCTTCAAAGCTTATGCCTCCGAGGCCGCTTCTTTCTAACGCACTACTGCACTTATTCTTCTGATCGGCCTGTCTCCTTGCAAAAAACATCAGCGGAGAGGCGGCAACAAGGCCGTGTTTCTTTCTTAATATTTCCCAAATATCTTGCGCCAAGGAATCAATATCTTTTATAATTATTTTCTTCATAGAAGGTTGACAGCTGGAATTCAATTCTATAATAGCCACTCTTGGATGATTCTGTGACCTCAAAGGAACCGTTAATTCATCATCCCGCACTTTACCTCCTCGTTTTATGACTATTTCTCTTACAAACGCAACAGCATCTTTACTATCCTCCAGTAATACAGGCACTTTGCGCGCATATCTAAATAAATCTTCCGAGGGATATTCGTAAAACACGGCTTCAATATCAGAAACAATGAAGCCCAAAATAGGAAGCTTCCGGCCATAAAACAACGCGGGCACTGATTCAATCTCTATTAATATTTCCTGTATGGCCTTACCAACATATTTGCTGATGAGCACTCCTTCGCTTAAAAGAAAATACATCTCACCCGTAAATTGGGCCAGGTTAACCAGAAATTCTCTATTCAGAGAAAGTTCCTGCAGGCGTTTGGCTGCCTGCTTACGCACACGCGCGTAGCCATCATTAAACATGTCAATTTTTCCCTCGCGCCCTGCTTTTCTCAGGTCAACCTTGTAGTACCAATGGCAATATAACAACATAACTAACTCTTTAGCGCCAAACTCATTTATTCCTGATGATTTTGCCTTATTCAGCAACCGATTAATAGCAACGCTCTTTTTCTTTAATGTGATCCAATCGCGGATACTCAATATGGCACGGATTACGCCAAAAAATACCTTCTCGCTTTCAAAAAACAAATAATAAAAACCAATCAGCAAAGATAAAAGCGTCAAGGTAACGGGGAATCCTGTATACAAGCCAGCAATAAATACGCCGATTCCATAGCCCAGGAGGCTGTTCCAGCCGAAAAATGCCCGGCACAATAAAGCATCCATCGCTGTAACCATAACCATAGGCGCGATATGTCCGGGTAAAAAGGCCTGAGCGAATGCAGGAATTCCAAAGCCCAACAATAACCCGAGGACATCTCTAGTACTAATATTTTTTAGGCCGTTTATATTCAATACACTGTTACTATTTAAGTTTTTAATAAACCCTTCGAACAAAATATTTTCTCCGGCAGTAAGCCGCAGCTGTAGCTTATATATACCGCTAAGGATAAGTTCGCGCTGATACTGATCAAAATTAGGCATATTTTCAATAATTCTAGCTAATGATTGCTCTCTACGCTTTAGGCCTTCTTCGCTTAATTCCAGGAAAAGCATATCCGTCCACACATCGTAAGCCCTCAACCACTCATTAACAGCTATACAGGCTTCAAACAAATCAAACCAGATTTGTACATACGCGCCCATATCAAAACCCAAAAAAATAAAGTCCTCTTTAATATCAGCAGTCAATCCCTGGCAGCGCGGCAGGCTATCCTCTTCATTGCTTGATAAAACTACCTGGAAAGATTTTAACCAAAGCTGTTTTTTATGTTCTTTATCTTCGCTTAACCTTAGGGTCGGAAAATGCTCAAAGCCGAGCCTGCGCGCTTCATCCCAATTCTTATCATTAATAAACTGTTCCCATTTCGCGAAAGCGCTCCGAATACGGGCATTATGCTTTTCCGCCGGAGAAGAGGCGCTTTCATCCCGATCATTTACACCCGAAAACTTTTTCTTAATTAAGGCAAGTTTATTATTAAGCCACCTATCAATACCATTGGTTAACTCTGCTACTCTGATACCCTGCACGGCCCTGTCATTTCCGGGGGAAATGATTTTGCTTAACTCATTAAAAATTACGGTAATACTCTCCAAAATCATCTGCCGTGTTGTTTTATCTGCGCCAGAAATAGTTACAATTAACCAAGGGTTAGAAACAATCCCGGTTATGTTATTTGAAGATATAAAACTTGCAAACTCTGTTAAATCATCACGATTTTTGATATCATTTCTGGTTAATTTAACTCTTATGTTAGGAGAATGTTTATAAACAACAAGTATTCTAAAATTTGCCGGAGGATTAAAGAATCCATAAATTCTATTGATACACGCTACGATATAATTTATTGAACGCCCATGAATGCCCAATACATCCATAAGCTGGACTTCAAAAGTAAGTTTCGCCAGCGGCGAGGCGCTTGTCTCTAAATCTTCCTGCTGGCTTGAATAGATGCTGCCCCCATTAATTGCTTTTATTAACGGGATTTCTTCTCCGGATGGCTTCACGAATGAGAAGCCTTTTATCGAATAAAAAACGCTCGACTTTCTCCAACCTCCATAAGCCAGCAAATTCCAGATATCAAACAGAACAAACATCTTGGATAAGGCATGAATACAAGGTATTTTAACTCTGCCCAGATTGCCTCCTTGCGGATTGCAGGAAATTAGCAGTATATTTTGCAAATTTTCTTTTTCAGAAAAATTGCAAACCATGCCGCCTAAAGGCCCGTCGCTTATGGTATGCGTATTTTCTCTCGTCGTGCCATGGATAAAATAAACCGGCCCCTTATAGCTAAATAATGCTTTTTCTTTCAGGTCACACAAAAATATTTCGGCGTTCGGATTAAACGGAATAATATATTGCCGATGGATATTCCCGGTTAAAATATTTAACCACTTCCAATAAAAACGAATAAACCATAGCATGGACAAAGCTATGAATATCGGATGAAAGTATTTTGTAAACTGCACCACTATGCCCGCGGCAGCAAAAAATAATGCTGCCTCAAACAAAAGCGTGCTTATACTGCCTATTTCTTTACAAATAATCTTTATTAAAGAAAACGGCACTTTCTCAATTTTCCAAGTTTTAACGATCAGTTTCGATTGCAAAGCTGAAGCGCTGTGGATTCTACTTTCCGCAGTAAATCTCACCGAGCCGAACCATTCATCTAATTTTTCATCGCAGTGGAGCCGCGCAGTCGTTGGCTCAGCAGAGTAATCTTCTATTGTAAATGTCCTATCTAATGGAAAATACTCTCTCAAAAGGCAGCCATACATATTGGCAACATTATTATCAAGAACGATAAAACCATCCTTTATTAAAGCTTCTGCTTTATTCTTCCAGCCCCATTCAGGATGCAGCCGTTCAATATTATTTAATAAGATGCCGGCGTATCCTCTTGCATTTTCTCCCGTGAATTCATTATCGAAGAATTGCGCGAATGTCGTATCCACGAGATACATTTTTCCCGATGCGCTAATAGCGATTAAAAACAGGTGAAGCTGACCGAAGAATTTACCTTTACTAAAAAGGTTCTTTGCCTGATGTAAAACTAGCTTTATCTCTTCATCGGCTAAAAGCTTAATCCTCCTGAATAAATCCTCTTGCGCCTTGCCGCATAAACCCGATAGCCCTGAGGGCGTCAACGCGCGATGATACGGAATACGGTGATGCTTTTCAACAAACCTGGCAAGCCCTTCCCTGTTTTGCCTGACAGATTCCCGCAAGACGCCCTCAAAATATTCATATTTATCTTGATAACGCGCCAACGAAGAGGCGCTTTTGCCCTGGCCCACGAAACCCAGGAACAAACCGCATCCGATTGTAATGACCTGTCTGAAACGAAACTTATCTAATTCAATAAGTTTGTTTACATTATCTACCTGAAGCCATCCATTGTTCTTTAACATTAGCGCTAAATCAGGCACAATAACCGCCGCTTCATAAGCCCTGCCGACATTACACATTATGCCGTTAAAATGCCCAATATGTTTAACGTATTCAATAAATTTATCGACTGCCTCTTTATTTTCATTATCCAATTTAAGTACGGCATAATTCAGTTCAAATACAGCTTTAAATGACTCTTTTAAACTTCTTAAAATAATTTCCGCCTGATTCAGGCTGTAAGGATGGATGTTTGTAACTAGCAGATGAACTTTAAGTCCGCTTGCATTCTTATGCCTTGCCTGCTCCCCTATTGCCTTAACAAGAAACTCTATATCCAACTTTTGTCCGGCGTTGATATAATAAGAAGGGATTTCGCGTTTATTTAAGGCCACATCTATTTGAGAACTTATTTCATCGCGGACCAGGTCTAAATCACAAAGGTTATAAACATCAATAAAAGTATCGCTGATAACAGGAAGCGCAGAAATCCTATTTGCCATTGACGAACCAGCCGTTAACAAGCGCGCGTATTGCTTGCGAAGCTTATATGCCAGGATAGGCCTCCTCCATTTGAACGCGTTAATGGCGCTATGCCAGAATAGATTGAGATAAAGCGTGCCTTCAACGTAAGTAGTGAGTGCCATACCCTGCTCATCATCACCCTCATTTATAGCAAAAGGCACGTCAGAAATCATCATCGAAGCTATCGTAAACATAAGGCGCAATTTCCAGGTATTTCCGGTCTCCAATCCAAAGAAGTCTTTGCTCTCCCTTAAAAATTGGGCAAACTCTGAAGCTAAAAGCCAAAACACGATGAATGCGGAGCTATCCCCATGTAAATCATCCAAAGAAGCAGGCAGAGAAAATGCCGGGTAAGAATCAGCAGCGCGATTTTCTCTTCGCGTCAAATAGACACCGCTGCGAATCAAATCCCAATGGCCATAAAAATGGTAAGCGAGCTTGCCAAAATCATACATATAATCCTGCCCCTTAATTGCCTTCGTTTTTAGGTCGATCCATCCCCTAGGGTCGATTAATTTGGTTTCGGGTAAATCTTTTTCCCGCGCGATATCCATCGGATTCACCAAAACATTCCCCATATTCAAATCCCCGTGGGTCATGGCTAAATAAGGCGGATTAAGGATACCTGTTTTCTTGTTTAGGCGGTTAATTAACCCAAGCAGCGGCAACGCGCCCGGCATTATCGAGCCTCCAATCTTTATCAGCGGGCCTTGAATAACCTCTCTTAATTGCGGGGCGCTTACGTATGTTTCTCTTAAACGCTCTATAATCTTGTTGTAATGGAATTTCTCAAAGAAATTGAAAGGCGTTTCTTCAACCTGGATATTGTATACCTTCGTAATTAAGGACTCATAAAGGCGCAGCATATATGCCCAAATACGCTTAGCGGCAATATCCTCAGATAAGGAAAAACCGAACCAGAAGATTAAATTACTGATATTCGGCCATGGATAGAATTGCAACTCCAGCCAGGCCAGTTCTTTCCCGATATGATAATCGATAATTTCCGGAAAGAGCTGTTTCTTGTCTAACGGCAATTCCCGAAGCCAGGTAATTTCTTCAGCAAGTTTCTGATAACCTTTCCCGTTTGCTCTTTTATGAATAACAAAGCGCCCCTCTTTCTCCTTAAGGATTGTTTGCGCGTATGAACCTCCGAATATAGTACGGACCACACTTGAATCATCCGTCTTAAAATCCCGCAAAGTATTCGGGTCAGCCAGGAAGGCATTGACTTTCACGCAATTGACATTCGTTTGAGGATATTGCTTAAAGGTTAAGCCATAATTATAAGAAGCGATGGAAGAGTATATTGATAGGCCTACGCGCGCGGGATTTAAAATAATTACTTCAATTTCGCCTTGCAGCCTGCGCGTCAAAAGTATGCGCACAGCATGGCCAGCTGATATATCCGGCAATAGCATCGAATAAATAAAAGCAAGGATGTGGTAGCGATGAAACGGATGGTCACGCGGGCAAAAGGCCACTGTTTTAGCTAAATCCTCCAGGAAATCCATACGGGGATTAATAACAATTCCCGATTCATTCGGAATTTCCTGTTCAAATTTAGTCAAACCGCCGGACATAATTGAAATCAAATAGCCGTGGCGCGCGAGCGCTCTCGCAGAATCTATAATACATTCAGAGTCTGCCGTTATGCTGGCATTCCAAAGCGAAGCTACCCTGCTTTCAAGCTGTTCAAGCGGCGAAGCGCTCGATTCAAAACCAACAACAACCGGGCTGTCCGAAAGTTTAAATTCGTATATTTTACCGGCGTAATCCATACCGCGTAAATTAATACGGAAATCTCTTACCTCTTCCAATAAAATTTCCCCTTCGAATTCGCGCGCTCCCAAGCGGACTTCTGCTTCAGCGCTGTTTTGCTCTCCTATATAACTGCCTACTATGATTTTTCCATTGTTTTTTGTAATCCTGAATATTTCTTTCATTATCTCGCTGTTTATAATGTCTTTACCTATTAATAAATTTTGACTTAATACTCCGAAAAGAATAACCGCATCCTGGCTATGGTCCGGAATAACAGAAGAAATCCCTTTATTAATAGAGAATTTACCCAAAACCGCGTTCAGGCTGCCTCCAAATTCACGGACATTATAATGCTTAATACCAATGAGGAAATTATTAAGATAATCAGCTCTTTGCTCAAAACTTATATAACGCGCGCCAATCCTGACGGCTGCCACGGCTATATCACGTATGCTCCCTGTACCCACTTCTATGATTTGCGAGCCTCTTTGGATACCTACCTGTTGCAACAATTGCACAGCCGCCCGAATACTCACGTTATCATCCAGCGTGGTCAATGATATTTTTTGTAATGCCATTTCTAACGGCGAGGTACTGTGTGACGTGTCTTTAGGAAAAATGAAGCACTCTGCCGCGGGAATTTCATTACGCCCCCTCCTCTTTTCATTTATTTTACGAACGACATTTAATTTAATTCTTATGTATCTCTCATACATCACCGCATATACAAAAAGCACATCCGTAATTAACGATAAGGCAAAGAAAATATAATCTTTTTCACAAAATATCCAAAACGACATAAGTAATTCCGCTAAACCTATTAATACAAAACCGGCTTCTAATTTTCTGCAAAATCTTTCCCTTAATAACAATATACTGTCCGGCTGATATACTTCATGTCTGTCCCGTTTATGAAACAATTTATGAAAAGTCTTTATGCCTAAACTTTCATACAATTTCCGGCTTTCAAAACTTTTCGGCTGAAAATAAAAATCTGAAATTTTTCCTAACTTCTTAAAGACAAAGCTAGTGCGAATCAGCCTCCACTGTGCCAGCGGTGAGGCGCTCGGAACTAGCTTAGTATCGTTAACCGATTCATAAAAAACTTGATACGAATTTTCAAAGCGGCTGGCGAAACTAGCTACTTCGGTGTGAGTGTACAGGAGGGATTGACGGAAGAATAAATGTTTAAAAAACGCAACTCCCTGCGGAGTTGGGTCGCGAATACGCATCACTTTAGAATGTTGTTTTAGATATGCCTTATAAACAAACCAAATTAACCCACTGCCCACCAATGAGAGGACCGGGTCTTTCCTAAACTTATTCCAGGGCGCTGTTTCGATATGATCCACTGTTACGCTTTTTGACGAAATACTTATGTTAATTGCTCCCTGTATCTGATGCGAACCGCAAATCAAAGTGGTTTCCTTTAAAAATGGAAACTTTTCGCGTAAAAACTTATCAAAATCATTAAGATATGTCATTATCACAAATGTCTTATTGCTAGGGGGAGAATGCTCTAACAATGCTCGAATATTATCTATATCGAATAATCTAGTTTTATGTAATGATCGCCATGCCTTAATGTTCCAATCACCGAACAAATCCAAATGATCTTTGTGAAGCTCTATGATTTTGCCCCTCACTATATCTGCGGTTGGATTAAAGATAAATGGTACATCTGCCATAACTTTTTTCAGCGGAGAGGCAGAAGTAACAAGAACAGAATCATCGCTTTCTCTTGTATTTTTATAACCAACTAAAACAATAATGCCAGAGTCCTCTTTAATCTTGTCGAACTTAAGTAAGCGATCAAATCTTTGGGCATATTTTAAGAATAATTCAATCTGTTTATCAGAACCATCAAAAATTATTCTGCCTGATGAAGAAAGAGTGAACGCTTGTAGTAGATTAAAACACAATCCTTCAATATCGTGCTCTCTAAATCCCTGCATGGCCTTACCCAACAGCATTATTCCATCTAAAGATTTTGAAGAAAGAGGTTTTCTCTTAAGCGCGTCTTCTAAAATGAAACTAATCTGATCTCCAACTAAACCTGATTCGCGGGCATAGGTAATTCCATAAATTATATTTTGAGGGTATATATCCTGAACATACACAACTGCCGCTTTTTTCTCTTTTTTAAACCAATCGGCTACGCCAATCGCTTCTTTTCCTGTTCCGCCTAGCGCGTCTAAAATAATAAGCGGTGCATTGCTGCTTATCTCTGCAAGAGGTTCAAGAAAGTATTTTATAAACTCGGGAGAATAATAATACGTTGGATTGCGATCATAAGTATAACCTTTGGTAGTAGAACAGAAAGCATTGGTATTTATAGAATCATATATCCTAACCCCATAGATATCTTTTAACATCTTTTCGAAATTGAATTGGTTAATATTTATTAAGGCAAGAAATGATATTAATTTATTTTTCCCCTCTAACAGGAAATCCAATGTTTGTTGCCCATCAAGATTGGCTTTTTTCCTGTTCCTTACGATAGAAAGAAGCTCTTTAAACTGCATACTTAATTCATTACCCTTATTCCCAAAAATATCACTAAAATTTGATAAAAACTCTTGCAAAACCCTAGAGGACTCTCTTACCATGTCTAATTGTACCAAGGTGTTTTCTATTTCAAGATTAGAAACATTGGCATTTACATATTCTTGGCGGCTATATGTTGTAAATGCACGTATCGCATTAAATAATTTAATTTTATTATGGGATTTTCCTTTTAACAATCTAGTATCATTCAATTCACTGCGAGTAGCTAATGGTGAAGCACTGCGCGTTCTCGCACCAAGCTCAGTTGAAGAAACAATAATTTCGCGTTTATTTATCTGTCCGGTTAATTTTGACAACTCCCTTCCGACGGCCCCTCCCTTTGGACAGCTGAAATCATAAGGTTTGCCTAAAATTGATAATACAATATTCCAAAGCATATCATCGCGTAATCCTTTTACTCCTCCGGTTAGCTTATAAATAAAATGTTGTATTATATCAACAACAACCCACAATGAAAAACCCCACTGCGCAATACCGCTTAAACGCAGCCAATCGAGAAGTTTAACATCGGAAATATCTAAACCTATAAGCAATAATAAAACGGCACCTAAGAATATGTTAAGAATACGCAAGTGCATAAATACCCGGACAAAGTTTTCTTTTGCCTGCCAGGACAAATTCCGATAGCGGAATATTCTAATCAGCCAGAATAAAGATGCAGTTGCGCCATAACTGACAATAACTAAAGCCGCAGGGATAAAAACTAAACTCCTGGCATAAGAATAAGGCAATAAAACTAACCCGGCTAATGCCCAAGCGAAAGGAGACACAAGCGCAAACACAGCCCGATAAGATAATATATTCGGCATAATTCTTTTCTGCATAATCTTAGAGCTGCTTTTATTTAACCATAAGGAAGACGAAGATTTCCGATCGGACAAGCTTAAATCAGCTCGACCAATATGAATAAGCTGATTATCAAAATCACCTTGTTGGATAATGTAATGTGCCCTTTCTTCAGGATCCAAATTATTCACTAACCCATAAGGAAGCGCGCCCGGTAAATGTTTTCTATACATTGATTCATGCAAATAAGGAGAAAACGCCATTATGCCGGGCATATCTCTAATGTGGAAAAATTGCTCCATGAACCAGAACCAATTAAAATATAATTCCCTTATCTCATCATCCAACTCATGAATTCCTCTCGCCGCCCAGTAAGTAAAAATATTTTCTTTACGCTCAATCATAATCAGCGGCACAAGTAAATCTTCGGGTAAATGCATGACGGGGAGATCCTTGCATCGTCCAGCTATCTCATCCCATAAACCATTAAGTAAAGAAATAAAATTCTTTATTTTCTGCTTATCCTTTAGACTTAACAGCATAATGCCGCTAAACGCTAACATCTGCGGATTATCGTAATTAGACAAATCATACATTCCGGGAATAGCCTCCCTGACAAGATAGTTACCCAGTTTTGTATGGTCAAACCTGGCAAAAAACTTTCTAATGCCGCCGATATTATCAACTAACAACAACCCTGCCTGCTGAGCCTTAATCTGCGGATAGCTGACCCAGCTCCCAACCAATGTAATTTCGCTTTCAGCCTGTTCAATCGGGCCGATAAAAACTCTATTTGCATTCACAATAGCTACCATACCTATATCTTCTTTCGCAGAGCGTAGCGCCTTATAACCGTTAAAGAGCGCTAGCTCAAAGGTCTTAAGAGGGCGATTAAATTCTTTATCCACATTAAACGAAAGATCATACAAAATAGTATTCTCATCCTCATTATCCACGAATAACGCAAGGATATTTAACTCATCAACCTGCCTGCCTTGCAAATGTGGAAAATTTGCTTGCGGATTTATGAAGTCAACCGAACCATCATCTTTAAGCCTTCTTATCAAGCGCTCCGCGGAATCATCCAGGCCAATGTATTTAAATGCCTTCAGGAAACTCATCCCATTTCCCTGGCCATAACCATGCATAAATACTACCGGCACATCTTCCCGCCAAAATACTCCTTTTGTTTCCAAGAATAATTCTTTAAGCATTTGAACGCGCTCAATTGTATTTCCGGCCATTACAAAAACAATATCGGCTAAAGGTTTGCCCGAATTAATTTGTATTTGTAATGATGCTATTGTATTGCGGTATTCATCAACGCAGATCGCCTGCCTGAAATCTCCTCTTACATCAAACTTCCGGCTGACTTCCTTTTTTAGAGATACCTCTTGCGCGTATATCTTCTTTAATTCTGATTCATATCCCGCGTCAACTTTTCCAATCCTGAAGAAAATCCAATGCAGAATAGTCGGAATGACGGTAGGGATGAATCTCCACCAATCCCTATAAATATCAAACTGTCCCCATTCCGGCATAAACAACAAGAACATTAACAAGGAATTTGAGACAGTGTTTAACCTGGTTAGCATACTTCTATACGGCCATTTACGCTTCCAGCCTAATTTCGCGCTCTTCTTTCCGGTCAAATACAAATCAAAATAACTATCTAAAGACCCCCGCACTGAATTTGTATCCGGGTATAGCCCGGGAATAAGATAATTTCCGATTTCCATTATGCCATTGCTAAGTTCTTTAAGTCTTTTCTTGTTTTTTACCGCCATCGTAGTCATGCCTGAGGCAAAACGCACTAAAGACATAGCGCCGGTAATCTCTAAGAAATTCGTTGGCCAAAGAATATAGCTCGGCATACCCTCAATATTACTCATCCTGTGCATTGCCCAGCTGTATTTAAGGCTATATTCCCTCTGGCTGTATAGAACTTTCATTCTCATATCCAGAGATTTGCGCTCTTGATCAGAAACCGGATAATTCTTCAAATAATTATTTATTTTTGAAATTATTCCTTTGGCAATTAAATCAACCTGCCTAAACAGCTCTTCTCTTTCTTCTTTAACGGACTCAGGAATATCCGTAGAAAATACATTGGCCACAATAAGCTCATTTATTAATGACAAAACCTTTGAAACTTCCCTTTTTCCGATTTCGTCATTTACTTTAATATGCTGTTCATAATAATCTTTTAACTGCCTTAACTTAATATTTTTTTCTAAAACACGTTCTTTATATTCTTTCATTGTTTCTACGAGGCGTTTTGCTTTTTGATAGCGCCGATACATAAAAATAACGTACAAAATCAAAGCCGCGGCCCCAAGCATCTCTTGCAAAGGCAAAGATCTTATCAGGTCAGAAAATATCCCAAGTATCTCCGGATCATCATAAGCAAGCTCATTAACCGCTAAGGAAAAAAGAAATGATGCGCTACGGGAAGAATTAAAACCATCCCTATTATTTACAAGCGATGAGGCGCTTCGACCTTGTTCCACCGCATAGGCGAAACAAACTTTCTCTAACTCCTGCACCCTCTGCTCATATTTCCCGAACTGACCGTAAATTCCTGTTTCGATGATAAACGTATTTACTACCGCCGGCAGCAGATCGCCAATAGATTGTCCGTTTTTAATCATTTCTCTAATCTTAGTTGATGATATTTCTGCTTCAGAGCGAGGCAACCTAAACGGATACGAACGCATTCTTCTGCTGAATTTGATGTTTCTCTGATATTCAGGGGTCTTATCGATCATTTCTCCCTTTCTATCCATGACTAAGAAACGATTTTCCTTGAAGAGTTGAGCAAGTTCTGCTTCAGAATGCTCGTTTAATGTTGCCTGCATAGAATCTTTGCCCAGAATAAAATACGTTTCTATTTTTTGGCCGTAAACCTCCCGATAATAACTTCTTACCGCTTCTCCCATTTGCGAATACAAAGCTTTATTGGTAATGAAAATTTTATCCGGAACCAATGTCCCATTATTCTGCGCGCCATCAAAAGCAGCTTGAAGCGTCAAAATTCTATCTTCCGGAGACATTCCATTTATTTGTTTACTTACGTGTTGCGTGGCAATTAACACAATTACTTCATCCAATTGCTTATTCTTCGCTAACTCGAGCATCCTGGCTTGTTTAATTAATTTAAAATGGGCGAGATGAAATGGGTTTGCGGTAAAAGCGCATATTCCTATCCTAAGAACTTTATTTTGTTGTCCTTTGGTGGGCTTATATTCCTTAACTGGGATTATTGCGGATTCCTTGAGAGCATTAACCTGGTTGATTCTTTCCCGGACGCCTTGCCAAACAAGCACACAATTCTTTGCCTCCCATTTATTCTCTGATAACACTATTTTAATAAACTCATCCCAATTCTGGCTATCCAAAGCTTTGGCGGATTTAATCATATCTTCGAAGAATTTAATCCCTTTAATATCGTCTTTAATTCTTTCCATCGTATTCCAACGTAAAAGCCAAAGAAACTGATGCGTAAATCTTACGCGTAACATTTCAGGAAGAGCCCTGATTTCCTGCTCGCTTAACGGATAACCGTAATTTTCCGCGGCTTTTTGATAATCAAGCACCCAATCAATCAGTGCCTGCATATTAAACGCCTGACCATCTTTATTCAAGTCAAAGAAAAGGCTGCGCGCTATATCGTAAATCCGCGCTTCTTCCCTGGCGATCTCCCAATCAAAAACCATCTTCACGCGGCCGTTTAAAAAACTTACATTATCAGGCCTATAATCACCGTGTATCACCGCTCTCGGCAGATATTGATAAAGTTCAGCCATTACCTCTCTTATAATTTTTATTTGTTCTTTAAAATACGGGTAACTACCTAAGAACAACTCTTCTACCCGGTTTAACTTCTCACGTTCTTTACCAGATAATTCCTGGTACGCGGAATCTAATTTCTCTTCCCGGGCATCAACCCCTTCAAAAGTAACAATCGGATCAGTTATTCTTTCGCCATAAATTGCTTTAAAGCGCTTATCCATGGTTAAACAGTGCAGCTTCGCCAAGAATCCTGCCGCGCTCTCAATCATTTCCCCTGTCAGCTCATCCTTTGAATAAATCTTTCCTTGCCCATCATATTTATAAACAGTGAAAATATTCTTTTCTTCCCGGTAAAAGGGCGCCTCTTCTTTGGTATAAATGAGTTCCGGGATCTCAATACCTTCGTCTTTACCAGAGAGATAATCAAAACATTCTTTTTCCCAGACGCTTCCTTTTAGATCCCATACTGACTTCTTAATTACTACTCTACCGGCATTTTTAGTATTCACAATCGCCACCACTGTTGCCAAACCACGGTATTCGATTATTTCTTCTTCAACAAGCTCTAACCCATAACCTTGAGCAATTCTCCTTATCTCTGCGCGGGTAATTTTTACCTGCGCGTCACGACTGATAGCTTGTTCTCTTATCTGCATTAATTTCATAAGGCCATCTGGTAATTGCCGATAAATGTCAGTAGCTCTTAACCCCTGGCCTTTTTGTTTTGCCGCTAAATCACCCGCAAAACCATGCAAATACACCCCTAATACAGCAGCCTCAAAAGGAACCAAACCCTGGCCCAATAAACTTGCGATTACTCCCGTAAGCACATCACCGGTTCCGGCGGTAGCCATATAACGGTTTCCTGTTGTATTGCAATACACCGCGCCTCGCGGATAAGTTATTACTGTCTGATCCAACTCATGCCCTTTCAAAACTACGATAACTCCATACGCAGAAGCAAATGTCCTGGCTATCTCAACTCGATTTGCCATAATATATGCTTCATCCCTGCCAATTAAGCGGCTCATTTCTACTATATGAGGAGTAATAACAATTCTTCCCCATGCTTTTCTTAATAACGAAGGTTTACCTTTTAAGACATTGAGCGCTCCAGCATCTAGAACAATAGGGATTTCTGTATCTCTTATTAAGGTATAGACCATTTCTTTTGCTAGTTCTGTTTCTGATTCAAGACCCGGGCCAACAGCTAAAGCATTAATCTTAAATTTCCGTATAAAACCAAGGATCTGCGCGGCTGAATTGAAAGAATCTCCCAAGGCAACAGGCAAAGTGATTACTTCATCAAATTTGCTTGCATTAAATTCCTGCCTTAAATGTTCAGGAATTGCCGCGTGTACTAAACCCGTTCCGCTTCTTACCGCGGCTTTTGTGGCAAGTTGCATGGCGCCGATATATTCCTCAGAACCACCCACCACTAACACTCTGCCTCTTGTGCCTTTATGCCCATCAGCTCTAACTTCTGGCACCAAAAATGCGGCATCTTCCTTGTGTATCTTTTTAACTTCTTTATTCAATACCGCCTCAACAAATAAAACTATGTTCGGGAATTGTACGTTTTCTGTGATGATTTTGATATCTTTGTTCCAGCGGTTAATCTGCCGTGCCGGTGTAAAGTTATCAACCATAGCCGTAAATCCTAATTCAGAAAGCACGTCCACATATTCTTCAATGCTGAAATACTGCCAGCTTTCTTCTCTTTCAATATCCCAACGCAACCCACCCACATATAAATACTCACAGACAAAAAGCGGAAAATCCTCTTTCTTTATTTTTACCTTATAGCCATTTTTGGAGAGCCCTTCATAATAAATTTCTTTGGGAAGGAATTCCTGCGCAAATCCGTAGAATCTATCTTTTGTATCCTTATTCTTAAACTGAATCACGATATATTCATCTTTTTCATCCTGCGAAACAGCTACTCCATCATAAAGATAAAGGTGGCCATACGGCTTCATCATCAGTTTTATGTTACGCAAAGCCTTGGCAACGTATTGCTTACCCAGTTCAGGAATAATCTTCTCATGTATATCTCCCGAAGGCCTGCCGTAATATGAATAAACTTCATGCAGCACATTGATCACCAACACAAAATCAAACTTTTTGGTTAAATCGCTGATATCTCCATCCATTATATCCCTGGTAATATAATGGATATCCCCGACCACCTGCTTTGCTTCATCAATAATATCCGGGTTAAGGTCAAGCGCGACATACTCAATATTCGGCTCATTAGGAAATTCTTCTTTAAGTAACGCTATCTCAATTGCCTGGCCGCAGCCGATTGACAAAATTTTTACTTTTTCACCCTGGCTTAACTTCCTCCTGATGGCTTTTATGAGACTTTCCATAATTTTTCCCTTGCCGTCTAAAACCATAAAAGATGATTTCATGCCCTCCAAGTAATCCTTAAATGTCGTGCCGCTACAAACAGGTCGGCCTTGTTTGAATTCAGCAAACCTGCGGTAAATATTATTTTCTTTAATATACACGCCTATTTTTCCCGGCACATAACTATCAAAACGAGCTCCCTCTTTAACATATACCCTTACCCTAGCTGAAGAAATATGCTGATAGCACTCATCAATAGGCAAACGATACAGGCTGCCTGTACATTCCCTAAGCGCTGGCTTCATTGTCAACAGATTATCCAGACTCATCCCCTCCTGATCAGCCACTATAAAAGTATAATTATCAAATAATTCCTTTATAATATCTTTCCTGCCTTTATATTCCCATTCAAACATTGTATTAAATGAGAGCATTCCGGTAATAAAATTTATATCCGCGCGAGGATATAATCCCCTGATTTTCCTGCCGATATCAAGATATAGAGCATCCTCACTAAGCATTATTTCATAATCCTGCTTAGCGCCGGCCCACAACTTAAGCATCTCTTCCCGTTCATACAAGCTTGTCCCAAGCACCCTTGTGCCCCTGGGGTCGCCGGTAACCACTAAAATAATTCTATCCAAATCATGCTCGCGCTTTGCTTTTTCAATTATCTCAACCATGGAATTAGTCAACGGATTAAAAGTACTGGCAAACACTCCTAATTTAAACCTACTATTATTTGCCAGCGGCGAGGCGCTGCGTTTACGAGACGCTAGCAACGAAGAAGCCACGGAATCAGCAATTGCATCAGCATTAATATATACCGATTCATCTCTTTCGGCTTTAAGCACAATATAATTTTCATCCTTTACGTAAAAGGTATCTAATTTCACGGATTGGGCTTTAAACAGGCTTCTTACAAAATCAAATGCGGCATTGGTAAAATAAACTCCTTGCCTTGTCTTTTGCGCATCTCTGGCGGAAAGCAGAATATTCTTTCCTTCCAAAGCTTCTTCTGTTAAAAGATAAAATATTTCGGATTTTCTTTTAAGGAATCTGTCATAATCACATCTTATCCTGCTAGTAGGATGCTCACGGCAATAAGACGGCCTGCGATTATATATAGAACAAGCTGAAACCAGGTTAAGTTTTCCATCAGAATAATCAAAAATTACCCGCAAATCATTACAACGTGCCTCTACATTAACTCCTTCAATTCTAATTCTCTCTGTTCTACCCGGCAGATGTCTATATATGCCGTATGGAGCATATTCCGATTCGTAATCATATTCGTAAGTAGCAAGATAAATATCATTGTGGAAGCCATTTATAAAAAACTGCCTTTCAGGGCTGAACATAAAACAGCAAGCACCGTCTATGCAAACCTTCCTGTCTATGCCAAAGAATCCTCCGTCAAATCTCACACTTGTTGTCTCCTTATTGCCAATAAGCAAATTATGAAATTGCTGATAGCTATGCGGCAAAGCCAGCGAAGAAGAACTGTTTTCTCTCATGCTTTCCAGAGCGCGTTGGGCATTCAGGCGTACTCTGTTCTTGGCGTACTGATAAAATACCCCCGGTATAAAATGATCCCATTGGCCGTATTTTTTCGGATTTTCTATTAACTCTTTAAATATCGGCATTGCGGGGCGGTATTTAATTATCCCGAGGGTTTTTATAATCTCGGCAACGAGAAACGGCTTCAGTTTCTTTTTCCCCAGCATCTCCACAAGATACGGGCCGGTCAAATCATTATGCTCTGTTTCCATTGCCCTGGCTGCAGCGAGGATAATCTTGCAGCCTGCTTCTTGATCAAAGAAAAGATGCAATAAATCTTCCGAAGAGTAACGCTTCAATACTTTATGCAGTTGTTTTGTCTCAGTCCTTAATTTGGACTTATGCACCTCGGTTACATAGTTCAGCACATAAGCAAGATAATCATTTATCTTCCACCAGCCCCAATTCTGCGTTTTCAAGTTTTCATCAATTATAAGGCTTTGTGTTTGCTGCGGGTCCATAAGGATCATTGCCATATACAGCCTGGGCAATATTTCCCTATCCAAACCTCCCCTAATTTCCCGCTCCTGGATTCTCGTATCTCTCTGGCACATATATTCATCCCACGGGCTAACCCCCTCTTCAATGTAAGTTTTTAATCTTTTCTCTACGAAATCCATAATCCTTTTTATATAATTGCGGGAAACCTCGCTGGAAATAGGCAGGCTTTCAATTTGCCTAAGCAATTCTATCCTATGGTCACCTCTAAAAAATGACACCGGATCAATAACTCCTTTAATCATTAATTTGCGGATTAAATCTGTCAAATATTCAATCATCGTCATTTTTAATTCACAGTCCCCTCCCGGTGCCGCCACACCCATCACGCAAGGCTGCCCGCTCTTTTTAATATGCGCCGCAAAATTAAGCATATAAAGGTCTGTAACCGCCGAAATTGAGAAGAATTCCGGATGGAGATCATCGTAAATGGAGCCTGGATAACGGCATAATATATCTCCACCGGCATCAATTAATAACGTTAAGACCTTTTTACCTTCTATTGATTTCAGGTAATCCTCCGCAACATCTCTCCATGGAGGCATAACATCAACTAAACACAGAGAAATATTATTTAAGGAAGCAAATTTTTGCACCCTACTTTCACCTTCTCCCCAGGGAAACTCCATAACCACCGGCTTATCATTAATATAAACAAGCGGCTTGCCGCTCCTGCGCTTTTTAAGCGGCAAATACAGTCGTGTTCCTTCATCAATATGATAAATATATTGTGAATTAGTGTAGCTGCGTAATGGCGCTAATTGACCTTGGGCATCCGGACAGCGAAAATGCCTGGATGAAGCAGGCCCGAAGAAAGGATGCTCTTTGCCGTATTTCACATTAGGCAGAAAAATTCTTACCTTTCTATTAGAGGTAAAATTAAGCATATCCCGGAAAATATACGATTGTACAAAACCATTAAGGCTATCTCCTCCTCCTCCGGCAGCAAAAATATGTAATTCATCGTATTTCGAAAAGAATAATTTTGTATAATCATCATCTAAATATGAATAATTAGTGCATAATGGAAGGTCAATAATAAATACCACCCCTTCAATATCCTGGTTCATATTCAACGTCCCTCCGTGCGCATCCACTACCTTAAAAAGCTCAAAAGGAATTGCTCCTTTATTAGACCATTTACCAAGGCCAAAATGATAATGGAAATAAAACGGGCTAAGCAGCATAAACACCTTATCCGGGACAGTAGAGCCGATGAATTCCAGCATAAAACACAATTTGTTTTCGCGAATCTTGGCGCTCAAGACGATTTTTTGCGCGAATAACCTTTCCACTATACCAGCGAGATTACGCAGTGAATTTAAAAATAACTGCCGGTCAATGGCAATAAATTTGTCGGAGCTTATACCTTCCGGAAAGCTGAACTCAAGCGGTATCCGCGAATCCGAACTTAGCCGACGCAAATCATCCATAAATTCCTTAACGGTTATTTTTTGCTTATGTACGTATTCAATGTTTATTATTTCTTTCATCCTCTCCCAAGTTTCTTTTAACAGCACCACGTTATCTTTTACCACTTTAAAATACTTTGTGTTTCGCTTGTTCATTTCCTTAAACCGAATAAATTCTAACAATTCCAGGATTGGCTCTTCAAGCGAACCCCAAATTCCGGAAATATCCGTTTCTATTCTTTTTACGATACCACGTACATTACAGGCAAACGGCAGGCAAAATTTCTCAAGCTCAGCCAAATCCTTTTCCATGCGCTTGACTAACCCCAAGCACGCCAAGGCAATACCGCGCACTTCGACAGAATGCGCTTTGTTTTTAATAATCCTTCTCAATAATCCACCTAACGCGGTAACCCTACTTATTACTATATGCTGTAAACCATCTTTCTCCGCTTCACAGGCACGCTTTGAATGGAAATAATCTTCTATATCCTTAATGCTGATGGAGTCATATTCACCATAATGGCCCTTTATATATTCAGTTACTTTATTTATACCCGGCTGGGTAATAGTTTTCGCGTTAAAATATAATTCCGGGCGCGAAAGCTGCGAATCATTATAAAATTCACAAACTAGTTCCAGTAAATTCTTAAATTCCCTTAACCATTCTCCCTCCATCATATTCCCTGCAGACGCCTTGCGTATATACCTAAGCATTGCTTTAGTCTTTTTTAGTCCGGGCTTATCAGTAAATAAAAAGTACCTAATTTGCGCCAATACTGCATCCAAATCCCGATAAAAATTATTTACAATACCACTTTCATCAACCCTGCTATATATTAATTCCCTTACCATTTCAGAGCATAATGCTAATTTTCTGTAAGCTGGAATCCTGGATTTATTAAGATGGAATAGATTGGCATCAACATATAAATATTCACCGGCCTTGATAATTCCCCACCCAAAATCGCAAGAAAATATCACTTTATCTAATCCAACTGACTTGACGAGCTGCAAACGAAGAAAACTATCTTTCGCGACAATACTCTCCAGATTAGCCTTGGCCCTACTAATATAGGCCGCTTCCTTAATCTCGTTCGCGATTGCCAGCTCTGCTGCCTCATCGCGGCTTAAACGGAGATGGCCGTTATCCAGAGATGATGAAGATGACTCGAAAACATTCGAAAGGCTATCGCTGTCAATATAACCTGCCTTAAAATTAATAAATCTCTTGTCAGATTCCTGATTTAATCTTGACTCAATTATACTTTCAAACAAAAGCCTTCTTGATTGCGTTATCTTTGAGGAATAACTTATCTTATCCCTTGGCCCGCACTCTAATACATATACCAGGCGCAGGTTTTCCGCGCTATCATAGTAAATACCGGCAATTACCCGGCTGCGCTTCCTGTTTGACACCTTAATTCTAACAATAACCGCTTTGCCTGCGCAAAGTTTTTCTCCCAGTAACTTAACATCAGGCCCGGTGCCATCACTTCTTTTACCTAATTTACGGAAAGGGTGATTCCGCAGCATGCGCACTGCTTCTGAAACCGTATTTAATTTACGTTGTTTTTTAAAATTCTTAGGTATATATATATCGAATCTCTCCAGTACCTTTGCAATAAAATGATGCGTCTCTATAATAACTCTTTCAGTATCCCATCCACAAAATCTGGGAGTACCATGCGTAAGAATGACCTGCTGTCCATCAACTGTAGTTTGTGATTGCAGCTGGTTTTTACAAACAGGTTTATTTTCTGAATTATTGCTTACAATGATTTTGCGTTTTTTCTCAAGCCTCCCTCTTCTAACCAGGCCTTCTATCGACTTCACGGTGAATGTATCATCCACAAGCTTAAGCTTACGTAGAATCTCAACTGTTCTTGCCGCGGTCTTATTTTGACGCGCGTAAATAAAATTAACGAACCTAATAAGCTTGGCATCATGGGCGTTAAATAGCTTCCCCTTTAATCCCAAGAACATAAGCATCTGGCGTGTTCCACCGGCCGGCCTTCCTAAAGCTTTAGCCAGTTTAGTAGTATTCAACCTTTGCCAATTGTCCAGCAAGAAACGCAGTTCATTCCCTTTCCAGCCACCTTTTCTTACGCGCAAAAAGGCATTCTTCTCCAAGAATTCATACGCCCCTACATATTCCTGGGGATTCCAATTGGTTAAGCCCGCCGAGTTAAGGCAGGCGACGGTTAATTCTCTCGGCATAAGATTAGATTCTTTTAAGCGTTTCGCGGCATCGAGTATCTTAATTAAAAGGCCACTATTAAATATTTTTGACGAAAGTGGATTTCTATGTAAAACAGAAGATGAACTATGATTATGATTTAACAGAAAATCCGACCAAAGAAGCAGATAGATGATTTCCCATTCTAAAAGAGCATAATCTAAAAATGACTTATCTTCTGCTAAAGTAGGAATAACCTTTTGCGTAAAATGTTCGTCGCTGTGAAAGTCGTAAATCGAGCGGACTAAAATATGCTCCATAACAACGGCTTCAGTATCTTCTCCTAACTTGCTCAATTTCACAAAAACATCGACATCTCTTTCCCTTAGCAGAATATTCTTCACTGAAATTTGCTCCTCAACTCCCGCTCCTGCCATTACTTCGTTATTATTTATTCTTTCTTGAACATGCAGAATGAAATCTTCAACGGATAAACTTTCAAATAACGCGTCAATATCATCAAAAAGCCTATCTTTAGGCGCAAAGGAAATTCTTATGAAATTAACCAACCCCGCTTGAAGCTTTTTTGCAAAATCATCTTTTACCCATATCCCTTTGAAAACTTCAAAAACTCTGTTAAAACATTTCCCTCCGGGGATTAGTATATCTAATCTCTCTTGAGCCGTAAGCGGCGAGGCGCAGGACTGCGGCAATTTCCTTGCCTGCACGAGATAAATCTTTTCCCCTTTTATCAGCCCTTCAATGCTCAAAAGCGCGCGGAAACAATCATACGCTCGGTTTAAAGCCTGAAATAACCTTCCATAGGAACTCTTTAACAAATAATCCGCATCAATAAAATCATCTATATTAACCGGACCAATATTAGCGCCAGCAAAGTTATTTGTTAAGGTAATGATCTTGGAGGAATTAAATCCTGGACTCTCCAACTCTATTTCCTTGCCATCATATCTCACTTTATGGCCTCTATAATTTTCTGATAGGATAATGCTTAAATGGCCTATGGCAAATTCCAGCTCAAAACGGTCTTTGCCGAAAACTTCCGCGACAAAACTTATATCCGGGTCAATAAATTCCTGGATGATAATTGCCGCGAAGACTTGAGAATGGCCAATGCCGAAATGATTGCGCTCAAGAACTGCCTGTTCGCTAAACAATGAAGCATAACATAAACGAATGGCCCAAGTAATTGATCCAGGGTTTGGCTCAATAGGATAAAAACTCCCATATGTGCCCACGCCGATTTGCGGAAATTCAGGGATATCTTCGCAAAGAGTAGAAGCCCTGAAAATAAGAAGTTTATTTTCGAGATTAACAGATTTAAGCCGATAAATGATATTTTTTATAATTTCTTCGGGAATGGTTATACCTGAAATAATTACGCGGATTTCCCGGCATAATAAAGCAATCTCCGCCCTATCAGAAGCCTTATTAAGTCTATTAATATAGGGGCCTATCTGTGAAATTATCAGAGGATTTATAGAAATTAAGCTGTTATATATGCCGAATGGAAGGAGCACTCCCGAAGGGACATTAATTCCTAAGGATTCAAGAACGCCTAAATGATATGCTTTATAACCGTGCCGCTTAACTTGCGCTCTTACCAATAAATCAATGCTCTCATAATTAACATCTGCGCCGGGAATATTAACTTTTATTTCTGTTTTCGGAGGCGATCTTAGATGCAATTCAGAATAATTCTCCAATAATTTTATTTTATCCCCTGTTATTTCAACATACTTTCCGTCTAACGGTAAAAAATAGTAATGCCCGAAATTACCGCAGTAATAAAGCGGGATATTCGCGTATTTTGCCTTCTGATAGGCGTGTGAACGGGCCAATCCTCTTTGAGCAATTATAATTGCTTCAGGCAGCGCAGTCTTGTAATAATCAGAAGGGTAATCCTTCACCACCACAATAGTTCCCGATTCTAAATTCAGTGACTTAAGCTCTTCGGGGTCCAAAACTACTTTTATCTTACCTTTAACGGTTTGGTTATATTTACTTCTCTGTCCCTTAACGAATACATACTCTTGGATAGATTGCAATAATTTCAGATATTGCGCGTCTGTACCTTTTTTATTTCTTAAATAGTAAAACACAAAAGGTAAAATCTTATCTATAAGCAGCAAAAGCACGCGTTGCTCGGCTTGAGACAACTTTTCTAACTTTAAATAATAAACCTCAAAATTCATCAATAAATACTCAATGGCGAACATACCTTCCTTAAAAGTTACGTCGATCGATTGCGTAAGGATGCCATTTTTTATTAATCTGTCTATCAGATTGCCTACTTGCGACAATGTTCTTAATACAACATCTTGAATCAGTTTTTCCGCGGACCGGGTATCAATTACTCCCTTTAGATCGAAATAATCATAGCTATCCAGCAGCTCCTCATCATCGGCGAAGGAAAAATCTAATACCTCTTTGGCCTTCCTCATGAACCAAAGCAAGTAACCCGCGGCAGGCCCCTTGTAATGCTCAGCCACTCCTGACTTGTGAGGGAAAAAATTCTTTAATCTAAGGATTATTTCTCTTAGGTTAAAAGGTGAAATGTTGTTTATGAAATCCTGCGCGAAATTCTTATTGCGCGATAAAAGCAGCCCGCCGCAAAGCGAATCAATGGTATAATCAGGGATCTTTACCCCTAATACCGGAAGTTCTATTTCTTTATACTCTCTATAAAAAGAAATAGCTGTATCAAATAGCTTGACCGTTTCACCGGGATCGATTGAATAAAGATTATCCATAAAATGGCTGTAAGTATTATGAGCCAACTCACTTGAAACGAGTACGCCCTTTAATAGTTCCTTTAAGAGGGGTATTTCCAGGAAAGCCCTGGCCGTATTTGTATCATCCCAAAGAGAATAAGTTTCTATATACGCCATTAAATCAGTTCCCAGCCTAACATAATCGTCATTTTCGGTAGTTAAGAATATGCGATCAAAGAAATCCTTCAGCATTCTTTTTATATTTGCCCGGATTTCCCACGTTCCCAGCAAAGCAAAGAATTCTTCTTTTGATTTTATATCAGCCAGGCTACTCGAAGATTTAACGCCTTTTATCCCAAGCAATGACAACTCTGCCTTTGCCCGTTTCAGATAATTCGCCAGGAAAACACACGCCTCTACTTGCCCCTCTGGAGTAGGAATATATTGCGAAGGAAGAGACAAAATTTGCTTTGCTAATGAATAGGTGAGCAATTGATTACCGCTCACAAGCGCTTGCCTTGCCTCTTTTAGTAAAACCGGGAATTTAAACTCAATATAACTAATCGCCTCCCTTGTCCTTAAGGGCAATATCGTGTCTATTCTGCCCGCGGCTGCTAAATTCTCGCGCTGCTTGAATCTCTGGATAATGGAGAGAGATAATTCTTTCCTTCTTGATTCAAAATAATTAATACTTTCAGGATAAAGCTCACCCATATCCCGGCTGTATCTGGCATAGATTTTCTTAAACCAACTTGCATCTTTCAGTTTCCGGTATACCTCTTCCAACTCCAGGATGCTTATTTTTCCGGCTTTCTCATTTTTAATTACCCTGCGCACTTTTATCTTAATAACGGCAACCGTAAATAAACGCAAGGCCCTCTCCCGCCTTTTAGCGTCATTATCGCGCGGGTCAAAGCTGACGGAGAATAACGCCCGCGAAATAGGCAACTTCCAGGATTTGACCTGCAGTTTTCTTGAGTATTGCCTGCCGCTTAACGAAAGAGGCGAAGAACCGGATAATTCTTCAAACTTCCTGCGAAGCGCGAAAAGCACCGGAGCAAAGCCTGATCTGTATTTTTTACTCAATTCATTCTCGACAAACCGCAACAATGCCAAAGGATCAATATCATTCGAAGCTTCAATCATATATTGATAAGAATTCGGCATAAAACAACGCATAGTATTTATGCCTTCTACGATTTTCGCTTTAATTGTTATGTACGAACAAAGGGCATCAAGGGGCTCAATATTGTTTATCTCTTTGACAACTTCCTCTAATGCCGCGTTTGCTTTTCCATTTCTTGTAATAGCCGAAGAAGAAAGTCCGTCCGCGCCCCCCTGTATCGCTTCTTCAAGTCGGATGCCTTCTTTTACCGCGCCTGCAAGCGCCTTCAATGTTTTTTTGTCATTTTCATCCGCGAGATACAATCCTAATGTTTCAATATCATCAACGGAATGTCTCGCCTTAACGGCATTAATTAATATTTCCGCCTTTAATCCGTTATCAAGAACCATTTCTGCTGAAGAGATAACTATAGTAGCCTGTTCAACAGAATATTTATTTTTATCCACGCAATCCAACAAACTATTCAAAAGTTTTCCTTGTTCAGGATTCAACGTTGCGCTTTTTATTACTTTAAAGATTTCAGCATTAACAAAGCCTATTTTCTCTATGGCCAGCCTTATACTTTTTGCCTCAGCAATGGTAGAGATACCTTTTTCCTTTGCTAATAAGAAAGCCAACTCAATCCCAGGCCAGGATAATTCTCTAATATGGCAGGCAACAGCGATCAAGCTTCTTACTTCCCGGGCGATACCGCTTAATCCAGGCAGATATTCAGGTAAATCCCTTAATAATTCCCTAATAGTTTTAGGATTGCTATCTCCTCTATGATAAAATTGCCCAAGCAATTCATCGTGCTTCCATCCATTATAATCTTTTACCTCTAAGTATTTTCCTGCCACCATACGGGAGAATGCGCCCTGTAAATGCGGAAGGTGGCGTAATAGGCTATCTAACCCTTGCTGCCTTTCGCTCTTTACCGCAGGGACATCTTCAGCCGCTTCTTTTATTTCGCTTACTTTCTCAGGAGCTATTTTTGTATTTTCAAACGCTGTACTTCTTTCCGGCTGTTCAATCAAAACTGGAATATTTACAGGTTGCCCTTCAACAGCTTCTCCTTGCGGAGTTGGATTAGTTTTTCTTATGGGCGAAAATTTGGGTTCAGAAGGCTGCCTAATAAGTGTTATTGCGGCCACCGGAGGAATAGGACGATCTTGTTTTTGGGGTTGTTTTATTTCTTCATATTGTCTTTTATCTGACACCACCCTTAATCCCAGTATTCTGGTGTTTGCCTCTTCCTGCTGCGAATTAATCTTGTCTAATTGCGGTTTATATTTCGCGCGCAGTAAAATATTACCCGCCAAGACCGCTGATAACTCAAATTTTTCCCTGTTTTTAAAGATTATAACCAGCCGCGCTTTTTCAATGCTTTCTATAATGCCGATCCCTTTCTTTTGTTGTCCCCTAAGGATTACTTCCCTTTCTCCCGATTGAAAAATCTCTTTAAAATTGCTTTTTGTTAAATACAACTCATATTCAATCCCCTTATATAAAATATCCCACTCGCCCATCAGCAACCTAAACCAGCTTTTAACCCTTTGCAGCGCTACCACTTCTATGCCTGACTTTAAATAATTCAGCTGCGTTATGAATTCTGCTAACTTTTTAGAATATCCGGATAACTTAAGCATCACCGGGTCTTCCTGGGCGGCCGGCTCAATTACAATTTCTGGCTTTTGCGCTTTAATGATTATTTCCTGCTGCGCAACGATATAATCCCGCAATATATGCCAAATAGCGATTCCCAACGGGATTACTTTATTGTGCTTTTCAAAATACTCGACATCTTTTCCAGATAAAGACTTTATTGCCTTTGGCAGATTTTTTATATTTCTGAGAAGGATTGAGTTTGTCCTGATAATTGTTTCAATCGCGCCATCATCGAAGTTTTCCTTACTTTTTATAGCGCTTTTAAGACGGAATAATTCCGACACAATTACTTGTTCTTCCAGAGTCTGGGGA